>Ga0214919_10005884_pt1 | contig 17104 bp, 16 predicted proteins | sample LL1503_MetaG_FD_177994 | JGI IMG/M metagenome (GOLD analysis project Ga0214919, IMG submission 177994) | Freshwater microbial communities from Lake Lanier, Atlanta, Georgia, United States - LL-1503 | ecosystem: Environmental > Aquatic > Freshwater > Lake | place: USA: Georgia | collected...
TGTAACAATTTAATATAAAATCTATTAAAAAAGAACCTTCTGATAGTCTATTAATATTTATTCTATATTTTTCATCATCTGTTCCATTTAATACATGATTAAATGAACATTCATAATTTTCTGTATATAGATTTTTTTTCCTATTTAATCTATTAATAATATAATTTAATAAAATACTGCATAATGTTTGCGCTTTATTTTTATCATTTATTTCTTCAAAACCACTTTTATCTCCAATTATATAATCAATCATTATTTCGTAATCTTCACGCGGTAATCCAATTTGTCTTATTGTAAAATCTTCTATTAATATATTATATGTTTCACTAACACGATTTTTTGAACTACCATAATCATAAATACGCCACCCTGCGTTGGCGTGCTGTATTCTTCTAATTATTTCATTAATATATGCTGGTATAAATCGATAATAAGTTGAATCTTTTAAATATAATATCTTACATGAAGTTATATCGTTAGTTGTTAATTGATTCTCAATTCCAAGACCAGAATTAGAGTAATATAAATATTGTCTATCACCATTTTTAAATTGATAAAATACTGTCGCATGGCGTTCTATAGCCACATCAGTAATAACACCAGAATTTAAAGAAAATAATTCATCTAAATGTAATGTTCTTCTTAAAAAAGTTCTTTGTGTAAGTTTCATTCCTAATTCAGTATTAATTGTATGATCAAATAAATAATAAATTGGAAAATTAAAATTGGATAAATCTGTATCCGTCTTTTGAAAACAATTAGTATTTATTTCTTTTGCGATAGATCTAAATTTTTCAATATATGCTATTGCTTTCGGAATTATTGACATTAATATATATATATATATATATATATATTTATTAAATAATAAAAATGAATTAATAGCACACTTATTTAGAACAATACGTATTCTTTTATAAATTAATCTTCACAATCAACCATCTCTTGTAGTCCAGACAATTCACACGAACATCCATATTCATGACATTCAGCTTTCGCTGGCAATTTCTTAAAATAAGAAACGAAATCATCTTTGTCGTCATATTCCTTAGTATTTTCTCCAAATTTATCATATGAATCATCAAATAATGCCCATCTCAATTTAATTCTGTCATCATCTGTTTCTAGAAATTGTAATTTGACTTTTACTATATCATCAGTAGTTTTATAATTACTGTCAAATAAATTATGAAAATCATCTTTTGTCATACTTAAATGATACTCCTTACCATCTTTGGGTTCATATATATCTCCATCATTATCAACCATTCTCATTACACCATCAAATAGCATTGCTTGATTAAGATCATCATCATACATATATACGTATCCTGATCTATCATTAAAACCAATTTTCATAGTCTTAAAATCAAAATCATGTTCTACTACTGATGATATTTTATTCTCTTTAACAGCATACATTATATCTGCTGCTAAACAAAATTCACGCGGACACCAACTACTAAGATTTATACTTTCACTCATTTTCTATATATTATATTAAGATATCAATATAATATATATAAATCAATTTTTTCAATTTAATTTGCTTTTTTTGGTTTTCTAATTTGTATATCATAATATGGTAGTAAAAAGTAAAAATAAAAATCCGCGCTTTAGTTGAGAGCGAAGCGTAGCCCGAAGGGCGTATATGGCTTTGCCTAAACAACAACTAAAATAATATGAACATTTTGTATATTAATCATTGTTTTATATTCCTTCTCTAAATTTTTCTTCTTTCATTTCAAATATTCTATCACATAATTTTGCATTTAATCTTATTTGATCATCTAATTTCTTTAGGATATCTTCGTTTGATCGTGAAATCTTTTCAATCATTCTTTGTAATTTGTACATTTTAATTTCTGTTATCATAAACCATGCTCTATCAGTATTATTCATAACAATATCTAATGTTATTTTTGGATTAAAGCTTAATAATGTATAATCCCACGGTTTATCAGGATTTGCTTTTATTATATCCCATGTTATATTTGGATTATTACTTAATGCTCTATAATCCCACGGTATATCTGGATTTGCTTTTATTGTATCCCAAGTTAAACTTTTTAATCTACTTATAGGATTATTACTATTATTATCGCTTAAAAAAATACGAGAATAATTAAATTTGTCAGGGTTATCCTTTATAATATTGAAGGTTATATTTGGATTACTAAGTAATCCAGTATCATAAGACCATGGTAATGATGGATTTTCTTTTATAATATCCCATGTAATGTTAGGATTACTACTTAATGCACTATAATTCCATTTTCTATGAAAATTTTTTTTTATAAAATCCCATGTTACATTTGGATTACTACTTAATACATCTAAATTCCAATTTTTATCAGGATTTGCTTCTATTATTTTCATTGTAATATTTGGATTAATAGTTAAATTATTATAACACCAATTTATATCTGGATTTGAAATTACTATATCCCATGTAACACTATGATGTCTACATAATGTTGGTAAATATTTTTCATAATATTTATTTAAGTTCGACATTTTTTTAAATATATCAAATGTTATATTTGGATTATTAGAAAAAAAATAATTATAATACCATGGTCTATTTAAATTCTTATTTATAATTTCACTTGTAACTACATTACTTAATTTATGAAATATTAAAGGATCATTATTAGAATTATCAATATAGAATTGTATTAAATCTTCTGACATTTTGTATATAACAATATTATTTATATACCATATATTTTATAAATCAATTTTTATCTCCCTTCTCTAAATTTTTCTTCTTTCATTTCAAATATTCTATCACATAATTTTGCATTTAATTTTATTTGATCATCTAATTTCTTTAGAATATCTTCATTCGTTTTCTTTAATTCAGATATTTCTTTTTTTGTTTCTAATAATTGATCGCTTATATATTTTTTATATTTTTTATAATAATTTTTAATTTTTTTGAAATTATTTATTTTTGATAATATATCTATTAAGCAACTCTGTATAACTTTTTTAAAATATAAATATTCACCACCACCACCTGATGAATTTATAGCAATCGTTTTACCAAAATCTGATATAGGTTCTTTATATAAGGTTTTGATTCTTTCTTCTAATTTTAATGGTAATTCATCAATTAGCATTTTAATACCTGCTCGTCTATTTGATTTTATTATTTGATCAAGAGTAAGATCTGCCATTATTAGTATATATTAAATTTAAATCATATTATAAATTAATCTAAATTTCATTTTTTTCAAAACATCTCATAAATTCATTCATATTTTTCATACCCATGCTTAAATTACATTGAGCACAAATTGGTCTTAAATTATCTATTGTCATCTCTCCTCCATTCTTTTCTGATACTACATGCCCACAATGAAATTCTATCTGACGAATTTCTTGATGTTTACAGCATAAGCATTTGGTTGTTCCTACATGTGAACCTACGTGAATATCCCAACATAATTTCTTTAATGATTTTGGAATTGACTTCTTCTTATATTTTTCAGATATTACTTTAGGTTTATCTTCTTTTACTTCAAGTTCAAGAATTATTTCTTTAAGAGCTTCTATTTGAATTAATGGTTTAGCTACTTTATTGGCTCTTTTAATCTCATATTTTCCTTTTAATTCTTGTGCTTTTTTAATTTGCATATTTAAATACCATTGATACCATTTATTATTATCTTTTTTAATTTGCATTTCATCAATTGTATTATCAATATATTTATATATGGGTATATAATTAAACATATGATGACGTCTATCTGGTTGATAACAATTATCAATAATTACTTTATATAATTCTAAATTTGAACTGTATTTAACTCCATGTAAATATATATCATATTTTTTCTTAAATAATATTTTTTCTTTTACTAATTTTTTAACTACTTGTTTTAAATTATATTGTTTTTTTAAGTAAAACATTGGTAAATATTTAGAATATTGGTGTGATTTATAAAATTTACACACATCTTCATTTATTATTGCAATATCTTCATGTTTATCACCGATATATTCATGTATTTTTGGATTCCCAAGTATTTGTAATTTCTTAGATTTATAATACTTGTAAATATCATATGATTTTCTTAAATTATTAACTTCTTGAACTGCCTTAAAATATATACTATTAATGTATTTATAATTATTACTGCTCTTATTTGTATAACTAGAAAGATCTATTAATAATTTACCATTAAAGTCAATACTATATTTAATACTATATTGTAAAACAGCAATCTTTTCCATTTCACTAACTAATCCCTTAATTATTTCATCCAGATATACTTCATAGGATTGTAATAGAAACTTTCTAGCTGAAGCAATATCATACTTTTTTTGTAAAACTATTTGTTTAATTTTATTTGGTAATTCTTTAACATAAGTTGTAATGAGATCATTATATTTAATTATTTCTTGATGTTGCTTAATATTAATCTCCTTCTTAAAATCAGTATAGTCTTTAACAATATTTAATCTCCATTTATAATATAATTCAACTACCTTATCAGTTAAATCCTTATTTATAATAAATCTTTCAATATGTTTTAAATCTTCTATTTCTATCATCTTATTATCTTCAATATCAATATTACATTCCATTCTATCTCCTTTAATAATAGTTTGTCCAATAAATTCAGTTAGCAAATTATATGCACTACTAGAATTTTGTTCAATAGCCTTATACATATGTTCAAAGATTTCTGTCATTAGTTTTTCATATATTTCATTTTTCAAATTCTCATTTACTACTCCAAATTTTATATTAAATTCCTTCTTAATTTCTACTGTAAGCTTAATTCTTGCCTGGATCTTTTTATTATCTGCTTGTGTATGATTTACAAATAATGGTGTAAATAATTCAGGATATCTCTTTTTAATCTCCATTGAATATTCTAATAGTTCAATCTTTGTTAAAGATTGATATATGTCTAATTTATTAAAATCAATCTTCTTATTTTCATTAATCTGTTTTACATAATGTTTTAAATTATTATGCCATTCACTAAATTTAATTCTAGGTGGAATTCCTGCTAAATAATTATTAATTTCATTAATAAAATCATCAAAACCATTCTCTTCATTATCTAATAGTCCATAAAAGTTTCCACTCTCTAGCATTTTTAATTCACTTCTATCTAATGGATTTGTATGATATGCTTTAATATCCCTAAACAACTTCTTCATATTGATTACAATATTCTTAGATTGATCTTCATGTTCTGTTAATAGTTGATCTAAGTTTTCTTGAGGCGTTCCAGATAGTGTAAAATCACTAATTCTAAATACTAGTGATGGTTTAACATCTCTTTTATCAATATCTTCTTGATTTAAGTATGTTAGAAAAGATGATAATGGTGAAAGTGATTGAAGTGTTGTTTTGTTTAACATCTTCTGTTCTGTAAAAATAATAATATCAGACATTAAGTATGCAAAAAGTAATAGTTTAGGATCATTGGCTGAATTTTCTGAGTTTAATCCTTGAATATCACAAAATATAACTTGCATATCTGGTACATAAACATAATCTATACCATGAGTACAATGAACAAATGATTTACTAGTAGCAAATACATTATTATTATAATTGGTATATTTTGATAATATTGTATTGAATAATGTTGATTTACCCATACGAGCAGAACCTAAAATACTAACAATCTTAACATCAGTATTATATGTTACAATTTCTTTTAGCATCAAGTTACTATTATTAATCGAAATTAATGAATTTGATTTATATTGTTTATTATCAACAACGATAATATTATGTATTTGTCCCATTTTATTTGTTATATTTGGTTGTCTTGAACTATAATAAGCTTTATTATCTACAAAAAATTTATATTCATAAATGCCATCTTCTAGATCAACAAGATAAATCCATTTATCACCTTGTTTTGTCATTGATTTAGGAATTCCATTATTCCATGTACCAGAAATTTTTACATCAGTTCCTTCATAATGCCATACTAATTTAACTGTTTTCATGTTGTTATATATAAATATATTTTAAAAAGTATAAAGTAAATTAATCAATTTTTAATATCTTGCTGTAGGTTCAAGAAGAGATTTTACACCAGCTAGTTCAGCACGTAATGAAGCAACTTCATCTTGAAGAACTTCGAGTGGAGTTCTTAGTTTAAGTCTTTCTATTTCAGCATTAATTTGAGCTTCTTTTTCTTCAATAATTTTTTGTGCTTGACGAGCAAGTACAGCTCGTTCAGCTTCCATACGAAGTGCCATTCTTTCAGTTTCTAAACGAGTTTCTTCTCTATGTTGTTGATAGAGTCTTAGTTCAGCTTCTCTTTGAGATTTTTGTTGAGCTTCATTTTGTAAAGCTTGATCTCTAGCAGCCATTTCAGAAAGACGTTTACGAGCTTCTCTTAAAATCTCTGGAGGAGAATTTAATGATACATTTACTGGTTGAGATTGACCATTAGTTACAGTGACAGTTACAGTATTTGATGACATTTGTATATTGATTATAATATATTTATGTATTGTATTAAAATATATATAAATCAATTTTTTATGGTTGTTTTTGAATTAATTCTTCTTTTAATTCAAACATTCTTTTACAGATATCTTCATTTAATTTAGTTTGTTCATCTAATTTAGCTTTTAATTCTTCTATTTCTTTATCTTTAATTAATTTTAATAATTTTTCATGATGGTTATTTTTTTTATGATTATCTTCTGATAATTTATGGATACCTTTTAGAATATGTATTATATTGTGAATAGCAATTGGACCGTCTGAAACAAAACTTGTTTGATAACCACCATTACTCTTTATAGTATTTTCTATTTTTAATACTTTAATAAAATTAATTAATGTATTTGATAATTTATGTAAATTATTAGTATTAGTTTCAAAACCTAACATATTCGTATAATGGTGTGATGATGAATGATAAAACTGTATTCCATACTGATAATAATTTCCAAAATTATCTACATATAATTTATAATAATTAATAGGATAAGTATTACCTGGAGTATAACTACCTACTATATAATTACAACTATATTCTAATTCTAAGATCATATATTTATTATCAGCATATAATTCTTCTAATTTCTTTAAAATCTTATCTTTATTACTTATAGTTACACAATTATTAATATTATCACGAATTTCAATAGCCATCATTTGATTAATACTATTATGACTACCTGGTTTAATTGTAAGATCTGGTTCAATCTTACCATAATTTTCAGTATATTCAATATATTCTTCAGATTCTGACATTTTTATATAATATTATAATATCAAAAAAAATACAATCATTCAATAAATCAATTTTTAATATCATTAATTGGTAGTAAAAAATATAAATTAAAATCAGCCCCTTAGTTGAGAGCGAAGCGAACAACAACTAAAATAATATGAAATATTATTTTAATCGACTATTAATGTTCTCTTTTCTCTAAATTTTTCTTCCTTCATCTCAAATATTCTATCACATAATTGTTCATTAAATTTTATTTGATCTTCTAATTTCTTTAGAATACTTTCATTATTTTTTGTAATTCTTTCAATTGTAAATTGTTGTAATTCAATCATTCTTTGTAATTTATACATTTTAATTTCTGTTATCATAAACCATGCTCTATCAGTATTATTCATAACAATATCTAATGTTATTTTTGGATTAAAGCTTAATCCAATATAATCCCATGGTTTATCAGGATTTGCTTTTATTATATCCCATGTTATATTTGGATTATTACTTAAGGCTGTATAATCCCATTCTTTATCTGGATTTGCTTTTACAATATCCCATGTTATATTTGGATTACTACTCATTTCTTTATAACACCATGGTATATCCGGATTTGCTTTTATTATTTCCCATGTTATATTTGGATTGGCACTTAATGGATTAATCTTCCATCCTTTATCACGATTTGCTTTAAAAATTTCGAATGTTATTTGGGGATTTTTATATATATCAAAGCTATTAATCCATTTTTTTTCTAGCATAAATGCCCATGTTATATTTGGATTTGAATTCATCGATTTATTAAACATACCATAATAAGTTATAAATTTATCTGGATTTGCTTTTATTATATCTAATGTTATATTTGGATTACATAATAAAGTACCATAACACCATTGTATATCAGGATTTGCTTTTACAATATCCCATGTTATATTTGGATTAGTACTTAATGGAGTTTTATTTCGGTTAGTACAGTGTCCATCGTAGTCCCAAGGTTTATTTTTATTTGCTAGTATAAAATTCCATGTAACATTTGGATTCAGTGAGAGTGACTTATAATCCCATAATTTTCCAGGATTTTTTTGTACAATATCAATTGGTACAATCTTACTTAAATTAGTAAAAAAAGTACTATCATTAGTATTATCAATATAGAATTGTAGTAAATCTTTCGACATTTTGTATATAATAATAATACTCTTAGGGGGCAATAAATCAATAAATCAATTTTTAATATCATTATATGGTATGAAAAATTCTAAATTAAAATTTGCGCTTTAGTTGAGAGCGCCAGCTCGAAGAGCTAGGTCGAACAACAATCTCATTAAACATAATTCTTACTTAAATAATATACTGTTGATATCATATTCTTACATTTAATATTCAAATCTTTACTAATCTCTTTATAGTCATTAATTGTTTTTTCATTCAAAAATTCATATATCCCTTTAACATATTCATCTTTATTTCCATATACTGTCTTTTGCATTTTTAATGATTGACACATCTTCTTTAAATCATCGTTCTTACATTTCACTAATAATTGATTAAATACTAACATATATTCATTCTGTAATTTCTTTGCTCCTTCTATTACTATTTCATATTCCTTCTGTAATTTAATTGCCTTATCATTCGCATCCTTCATTTGTTTCTCTAATTTTTCTGTCTCTTTCATAAATCTTTCTTCCTCTTTTATTCTCTCTTCTTCTTTTATTTTCTCCTCTTTCTCTCGTCTTAATTTTTCTTCTTTATCATCTTTCTTCTCTTTTGCTTTAACTTCCTTTGCTTTTTCAAGTTCCTTAACCTCCACCTTCTTCTCACTATCCGTCTTTAATTCTGGTATTTTATCAAATCCATATTTTTTCATAAATGTTTCCATATTTAATGTACCCATTGATGAATTACATGCCCGACAAATTGGTCTTAAGTTACTTAATTCAACTGCTCCTCCCTCTTTCTCACTCTTAACATGTCCGCAATCAAAATTATTTTTTGATATATTTTCGGTTTTACAGCATTGACATACTCCATTCAAATTAGTCTGAAAGTATATACTCCATAACGTGTTTCTAACTGATAGTGGAATCTTCTCTTTACCCTTCTTTTTTATTGGTTGATCAGAACCTGGTATTTCAGAAAGAATTTCAGTTGGGTTTTCAGTTGGGTTTTCTGTTGGGTTATCATTGTTTGAAATTTCATTTGTAAATTCTATTGTAGAAATATTAAGTGTTGCCATAATATTTACTTATTATTTTTGTTTTATATATTTTCTTATATATTTTAGAATTACAAATATATTCACATACATTATACTAATGAATATTTTTAAAGATGTTATTAATTTTTATATTATTGATAAAATTATTATAGTATAATTAATTTTTTTTTCAATTATAAGTATATATATATATGAATTTTCAACAAAAGTATCTAAAGTATAAATCAAAATATACTCAATTAAAAAATCAATTAAAAGGTGGAGCATGTAATCCAGTACCTGTTCCGACAGATCGCGAATATATTTCATTAGATGAATATCAAAACATTCCAGCTGCCAGATTAGAAACAATTGGAGGACACTGTTATGATATTGTTGAATTAGCGAATTGGATTCATGCTTCTGCACATCCTAATTATCCAGTAACTGGTTTGCCGATGTCTTTAAATGATATATGGACTGTAATTACCGCTTATAATGCTTATAGAATAGCCAATCTTGCTGCCAATCCTGATTTGCCAAATCATTTTATATTTACTCCCGCTCAATCAGCACAAATTATTGTTGGATTAAGTAATCCTCAAGTACCATTAGATATTAAAAATTTAATAAAAAATATTAGACGTCCCCCGATAGTTGTTCCTCCTATAGTTGCCCCCCCTATAGTTGCCCCCCCTATAGTTGTCCCCCCTATAGTTGCCGACCCTAGAGTAATAAATGCTACACCTGCTCAAAGGCTTTTATTTAATGGTATTATACCAGTTCTTCCCGCAGCATTAGTTCCTGGAACTAGATATATTTCATATAACACTTCTAATAATGTATATACTAGAACTAATCCATTTATAAACTACAATCCAGGGAATGGTTGGCCAGGATTTGGCAATCATAATGGATCAAATTATAGTAATCCAGCAGTGTATCGTTATTATAATGAAGCCGATTTAGTAGCAAATGGTCTTCCTGTTCCCCCCTTATAATATAGAACTACACCATTTACAAACATCCATCCATCATGTGGTTTTGCGATTTTTGGCTATGAAATATTTAATCTAGGTATTTATCTTTTTTATAATGAAGCCGATTTAGTAGCAAATGGTATTCCTTTACCACTATAATTTATTATATAAATCTATTTATATTTATATTTTAGATATTGATAGTATAATTAATTTTTTTTTCAATTGTAAGTATATATATGAATTTTCAACAAAAGTATCTAAAGTATAAATCAAAATATACTCAATTAAAAAATCAATTAAAAGGTGGAGCATGTAATCCAGTACCAGTTCCGACAGATCGCGAACATATTTCATTAGATGAATATCAAAACATTCCAGCAGCCAGATTAGAAACAATTGGAGGACACTGTTATGATATCGTTGAATTAGCGAATTGGATTCATATTTCAGCAAATCCTACTTATCCAGCAACTGGTTTGCCGATGTCTTTAAATGATATATGGCGTGTAATTACCGCTTATAATACTTATAGAGTAGCCAATCTTGCTGCCAATCCTGATTTGCCAAATCATTTTATATTTACTCCCGCTCAATCCGCACAAATTATTGTTGCTTTAAGTAATCCTCCAGTAACATTAGCTATTACAAATTTAATAAAAAATATTAGACGCCCCCCTGTAGTTGCCCCCCCTATAGTTGTTCCCCCTATAGTTGCCCCCCCTATAGTTGTCCACCCTGGAGTAATAAATGCTACACCTGCTCAAAGGCTTTTGTTTAATGGTATAATACCAGTTCTCCCAGCAGCATTTGTTCCTGGAACTAGATATATTGGATATGATCTTCAATTTAATAGATATACTAGAACTCTGCCATTTATAAACTTCTATCCAGGGAATGGTTGGGCAGGATTTGGCAATCATCATGGAATAATTTATGATAATCCAGCATTGTTTCGTTATTATAATGATGCTGATTTAATGGCGGTTGGTATTCCTTTACCACCATAATTTATTATTTTAGATATTGATAGAATATTTATATGGTAAATTAAAAATCGCGCCTTAGTTGAAAGCGAAACGTAGCTCGAAGGGTATAAAACAACAATCACATTAAACATTTTTCTTTCTTAAATAATATACAGTTAATATCTTACATTTATTTAATATAAATATATCCACATACATTATACTAATGAATATTTTTAAAAAGGTTAAAGATGTTGTTAATTTTTATATTATTGATAATATGATTATTATTAATATCAAAAATAATAAAATGAATATGAAATTTATATTTACCGATAATAATAATAATTATAAAATAATAAAAATCTTGAAACAAAATCTAATAGATATAAAAAATGAAATATCTATTGAAAATAAACAAATAAAAATAATATTTGAATTAGATGAATTAATTAATTTTGAAGATGTAATAATGATTATACTTAATAAAATAAAAAATACTAAATTAATTAATAAAGATAATATATTTGAATATGTTATTGATAATAATGGTGTTATATATATGGGTGAAGATAAATTTAGTAATTATTTCTTATTATAAAATTATTTAGGATCTTATATATATATATAATATGTTTGAATCTCTTAGTTTTAATGAAGATTGTATTTTTGAAAATATAATTCTATCAATCAGTAAATCTGACTACAATATAGTTATTAGATTATATCTAAAAAATTATTATATTGATAATACAAATATTACACATCTAAAAGAAATAGAAAATTTAAAAATTAAAAAAAGTAATGGTACTACAATAATTAATTATACCATTAATTCATCAAGTTCTGTTAATTATTTAAAAGAGGAAGATGCTAAACTAATTAAAGATACTCTAAGATTGATTTTTCAAAAATTAAAATATTATATGGAAAATAAAAATATCGGCTTCCAATTTAATGATCACGGATATAATCTATTTAAAATAGGAACATATGATCAATACATTGCAGATCTAATTTAATTTATATACAAATTTTAAAAATTTCTTATATATTTAATTAATATATAAGTATAATAATATATTATATTATATAACAAATGAATTTACCACCAAAAACTTTAAAAGCATCGCAATTATCTGCTCTAGGTACTACGCCTGACCCCACACCCGAAAATATCGCGATTGTCAAGACAAACTTAGCAAACATTCAGGCATTCAATGATTACATCTACGCCAACGGACAGGCATACTTTACAAACTGCTTCTTGCTTATGACTTCTACGGATAACTCGGATCCCGGACTTGCCGTTGGATTAAACCTTTTAGAAGGATCTTTTGCCGCTATGGGTGCTGATTTTGGACCTGTAGGAGCTTTCGCTGCTTGTTTTATGTGTGGAGAAGTAAATAGTTGGGCTTCAACTACACCTCCAAACCTAAATGCTGTATTTGCTAGTATGCTTATTCGTTATCAACAGTCAAGCTTTACATTCGACTCTCAGGTAGCAACTTACATCTCCGATCCAGCCTTTTTTTGGACACAGACTTTTAGTTGGAAGGGACAAACTTGTATGTTAGGTGATTTGGCTTCGATTAGTTTTCCAAATGAGACCGATCCTTCTTTTTTTCCAATGGCTAAGGCATGTCTAACAGCACTCGATCAAACTGTATGGCAACAAGTGTTACAGCAAAAGTGTGTAATTACTTGGTGGGCATGGATTCCTGATGGGCAAGTTTCTCCTCAACCGAAGATGATCAATTCAAATACAAACATGGTTTCTTGGGATGAGAATTTTATCTCAAAAAATATAGCATATTACGCCACTTGGACATGGCATCAGGACACAGGCTTTGCGGATAAAGATTATTGGTATACCTACGAGTATAACTTAGGAACTGGAGTTTCGGAGTTTCATGACGGGAGCATATCATCGGATGCTTGTAAGTATCTTTTTATTGACTCAGCTGATGGGGTAGTTATCAACTCGAATGGACTTATGCCTCGAAAAGTTGTATTCGAGGATTGGGGTATTAAAAGAGCCACACATACCTAAGAGTTTGTTTTTGTATGAATAATAATAATGAAACTTGATTTATAAATTGTTAATATAATATAAATCATAATTCGCTGTTTAGTTGAGAAGAAAAGTCAAATAATATTGTAAATTATTTTTTATTTATAATATTATATTTTTAATTTATATAATATTATATTTATATTATAATATTATATGGATTTACAAAAAGCTATTGAAGAAAAAAATATACCTAGAATTATAGAATTACTACCAACAACTTCAGATTCAGACAAAGCACATATACTTAAAGTAGCAATAACTAATAATAATATTGAAATTATAAAATTACTTTTACCATTTCTAGAATCCGCATCACCTCAAATAAAGTTAGGTACAATTTTACATCTAAGAAGATCTGAAGAGGAGACTATTAAATTTATAATTAGTAATACCAATAAATATATAAAAGATTTAATTTTACTGTATGAAATACCATTAAAAAGAAAAAATATTATAGATTTTTTATTAAGTTCTGGTGCTAATTCAACAGAAACTGATAAAATATTAATTAAAGCTATCGAAATTAATGATGATGAATTAATTTATAACCTTCTTAGTAGGAATCCAAAAATAAGTTTAGATACATTAAAGATAGCAATAAGACAACAAAATATAGGATTGGTAGAAAAACTATTAGGTATAATTGATAAAATTGAAAGTGATGATATATTAATTGAAGCCATTAATATTAAAAATGAAGCTTTAATTAAACGTTTACTTGAAAAAAACGCAAAAATAAGTATAAAAACATTACAAGCAGCAATTGGAAATCATAATTTTGAATTAGCTAATTATTTAATCTCAAACGGAATAGATATAAAAGCAGAAAATTTAATAATATGTTCACTTTGGTTATATGCGGATATTTATGATATTCGTGAAGAAAGTTATTATATAAAAATAATAAACTTTTTATTAGAAAAAGGATTAGATTTAAAAGATTATGAGCTAAATGAATCTAGAGGAGAAACTACAAATGTAGAATTTGCTGCATTCCATAGATATAAAAATATTATACAATACCTATTCTCTAAAGGAATAGGTACAACCACAAGTTCATTGATTACTTCTGCTAAATTCGGATATACTGATATTGTAGAAATTTTATTAAAAAATGGAGGAAATATTAATGCTATGGATTCCGATGGATTAACTGCATTAACAGTTGCTTGTCTTAATAATCGTTATGAAATAGTCGAATTACTATTAGATGCCGGAGCAACTATAAGTGATACTCTTATAGCTCAAGTATCTGCTAGACCAGATTTAACAACTATAAGAGATCTTTTAAATTTAGCAAGATCTCCTAAATCAAAGGATGATATGACATGTCCTATTTGTATGGCACGTCCTAAAGATACAGTAGTAACTCCATGTGGCCATACTTTCTGTAATGAATGTATTAGTATGATAAATTCTCGACCAGTAGCTGAAAAAATTTGTCCAATGGATAGAGCACCATTTGTTTCAATTCATCGTTTTATTTTAGGAGGATATAAAAGTAAATATTTAAAATATAAACAAAAGTATATTGCTCTAAAGGAGCAAAAAAGTTTTGTGCAATCAAAATGATCAAACAAAAGTATATTGCTCTAAAGGAGCAAAAAAGTTTTGTGCAATCAAAATGATCAAACAAAAGTATATTGCTCTAAAGGAGCAAAAAAGTTTTGTGCAATCAAAATGATCAAACAAAAGTATATTGCTCTAAATGAGCAAAAAAATATTTTAGACCACTTAGCTTTTTAAAACGGGAACTTTTTTAATGGTTACACTTTTATAATACTTGTAATTTAATACAAGTGTATCCAATATTTCTGGTAAGTATTTTGGCACAAATAGAAGACGTGAGTTTGGATTAGAGGGTTGAACATGCTCGTTATCTACAGGATAGCAACCAATTGATCGTGGTTCTTGGTAACAATGATAAAATCTATATTCTTCAGCATATGACATTATTATATAATATTATATTATATAATTTTTAAGCCATCATTTTATTTAATCAATTTTTAATGTACATTAGTCTAAGTATTTATAATAAAAAAGGTATAATATTTAATATTTAAAATTATTAAACATAGGATAATTTAAAAATATAACAGGTATTTCAATTCCATTTGATACCAATATTTCCATTATAACTTCTAGAAATGTCCTTTCTCCAAAAATCTTACTAATTATTACAAAATAAAATTCCTTTAATTTCTCAACATCGTCAATATCATTAATTACATCTTCTACTGAATATTCTTTTATTAAAAATAATATTTTTTTACGAATAACATCTTTATAATCTAAGCTATATTTATTTAATTTTTGCAATAATTGAACATCCTTTATTTTAATTGTTTTTAGTTTTTCATCTAATAATAGAGCACAGTCAGTTATTTTTAATTCATTTACAAAAAATTCATTTGACATATTACTATGATAATTATAAAATTCACCATCAGATAATTTATTAGTTATAAAAGTAATACCCATTTCACCATATAAAGCATAAACATCAAATTTATTAGTAATCGTTGATACTGAAACTACACGAGTATTTATACTATATTTAATTGTTAATGTATTAACTGATGATGTTTTACGACTTCTTGGTAATATATATTTATCTTTTATAATCTCAATAAATGTTTCCAAATTATTATGAATTCCATGAGTAAAAAATCCTCGCAAATCTGTTGGATTATATGTTGCACCATTTAATAGTTTAACTGTTTTTGAATATTCATATTCATCTCTTATCAGTGGTGTAGTATAATCAGTATCAATATATTCTTCAGAATGTAACATTACTATAAATTATTTTATTATAATCACTTTATAAATCAATTTTTACCTTTAAAAAAATTCATTTAAAAACATATAGTTTATATTATTATGAGCAATCAAATCGGTATCTGGCACGAAAGTATTCCAAATCAATGTAAAAAAAACAAATTACAGTTTGAAAATTATTGTAATGATTATATCAAATATATTAATAAAAAAAATATTACCCGAGCTTTCTTTCTAATCCAAGATCCATTTTCTTGTCCCTATGTCAAAGAAAATTGGGTCGTTACATATTGGTTAGATAAATTACCGCCTAATTGTGAAGCAGGATTTGTACTAGACACTGAACCCGATTCTCCTTGGAATGGTTCTCCCAGTCCTTGGACAACTATTGGAGAAAAAAATGACATGATGGAATTAGCATTTCAAGAAGTCGTAAGACTTAATTCTGTTGCGATTAGTAAGAAAGTAACATGTATTGGTTTTGATACAGAAAATTTATATTTGGATGGAGTAATAAATACTGGATACTCCACCATAGACGGTTCATCATGGATTACTAAAATGTTTAAAACATATTTACCAGGTATTCCGCTCGATTGGGGATGGGCTTCTGGAAGAATCGGAGGTGATCCTAATTTTGATATTGGAGGTGCTAGATATCCAGAAATATATTGGGTTGGAGAAACATCACCAGCATGTAATGTTTCAAAAGGTGGGGATGCCTGTTCATCTGCTCAGAACGGGACGGATTATTGTACATCCCTTAATGACGTTAATAAGTTATTGTCTGGATCTATCGGGAATGCCTTGAAAAGTTTTTCAGAATCAAACCAAAATCAGCAAGGATGGGCAATGTTCTCGGTTGAAAA
>Ga0214919_10005885_pt1 | contig 17103 bp, 16 predicted proteins | sample LL1503_MetaG_FD_177994 | JGI IMG/M metagenome (GOLD analysis project Ga0214919, IMG submission 177994) | Freshwater microbial communities from Lake Lanier, Atlanta, Georgia, United States - LL-1503 | ecosystem: Environmental > Aquatic > Freshwater > Lake | place: USA: Georgia | collected...
CGGGTGCCTTCACCGGCGCGGCCAATCCTCTGAAGCCTTACGGTATCGACATCCCCTTCAGCGATGGCGTTGCCAAGAACCTGAGCGGCAATCAGCTGCCAAACTCGCCTAAGGCGACGCTTTCCGTGGGTGCGCAATACACCTTCGAACTGCCCGCTGGCTGGGGCGGTACGATCCGCGGTGACTACTATCACCAGGGCCAGTCCTATTCGCGCATCTATAACAGCTTCGCGGACCGGATCGACTCTTGGGAGAACGTCAACGCCTCCTTGCAGATTTCTAACCCAAGCAACGGCATTCAGCTGGAAGCCTATGTGAAGAACCTGCTTGATGACGCGCCGATCACCGACCTGTACCTGACCGATGACTCGTCGGGTCTGTTCCGGAACGGCTTCCTGCTCGAGCCTCGGACCTTCGGTGTCTCGATCCAGAAGTCCTTCTAAGACTGCACAGACGATCTAAGATTGGGGGCCGGTGGATCTATCCACCGGCCCCTTTTTTGTGCGCTGTGCCTTAACGGCTTTGCAACACCACCTCGGTAAGGTGACGTAACAGTATCCAAAAGCGTTGCGTTCCCAATGTCCGTTACCTTGCCCTTCTGCGAATCCATTTTGCCGGTCGGGCCTGATGCCGGGCGGGCGCAGGTGCTTGACCGCTTCCTGACCGAGCCGGGGCTAGAGCTATTGCCGGTCGTTGAAAACAATCTTCCTGTCGGCCTGATCACCAGAGGCCGGTTCGCCCTTGGCCTGCTGCAGGATGGGGCTCTGAGCGGTTCTATCGAGACCATGACCACCGCAGACCCTGTAATCATCGATGCCGCCCTGGGCCTCGACGATATTTGTGACCGGATGCGCAGCTCAACCGACGCCGCACCCGGTGTCATTATGGTTGATCCTGAGGGCGGCTATATTGGCGTGATTTCTGCCTCCGCCCTGTTGCTCGCTCTGCAACAGAACTTTCAGCTTGAGCGTGGCGTTCAAGCAAAGAAAACCGCCCAATTATCAACGATCCCCAGCAGTTCAGCCCGGGATCGTGAACTGTTCATCTCTGCGGTCGCCCATCAGATTGACGGTCCCCTCGAGGGCATAATCAGCCTGTCTGAACGGCTGTCCCGACATCCGCTCAACAGTGACGGCCGAACCCAAGTCCAGACCATCCTCGAAACGGGCCGAGGGGTCCTTCAGCTCGTTCGCCATGCGGCAGCACTTGGCCGAATTGATGCTGGGGATATTGTTCTTGCGCCGGAGCCGGTGATTCTTGGCGACCTGATGGTTGAGCTCGAAGAGGCTTGGCGTGTTCGGGCGGAAGCGGCCGGTTTGACCCTGATGGTGTCCTATGAGGGTCCGCAAGACCTTACGGTCAGTGCGGACCCCGAGATGATGCGGCGTCTGTTCAACACGCTCGTTGAGCGGGCCTTGTCGGTTACGCCGCGCGGCATTGTTGAGGCCAGCCTAAAGGCCAAGGTCGAGGCGACGGGTGTCTATCTCGAAGGCCGAATTCGGGATGGCGGCATCAGCCTTGCGGCCAATCGCTTGGCGCGCATCTTTGAACCTATGCCCGACCGCGCGGGCGGTTCCTTTTTGGAAAGCGTCGGCTTGGCGCTCTGCAACCGCATCATTGGCGTCATGCATGGCAATATCCGGGCAGAGAGCAATGTCGGCTCTGGCTCAAACATCGCCTTTGATGTGCTGGTCCCAGAGTTGGCCTTTAGCCCGGCTCAATCGGCTGAGCCCCGCAGCGACGGCCGTGACGGAGCCATCCGGGCCCATGTTCTGGTCGTCGATGATAATGCCACCAACCGTATGGTTGCTGAGGCCCTGTGCGAAATGTTCGGCTGCACCTCCGAGGCCGTCGAAGATGGGGTTGAGGCGGTGGAATATGCAGCGACGGGCCGCTTTGATGTGGCCTTGATGGACATCAAGATGCCGCGCATGGATGGTGTGGAGGCGACACTCGCCATTCGCGCCTTGCCGGGTGCCGCGCGAAATCTGCCGATCATTGCCCTCACCGCCAATGCTGACCCCGAAGACGTCCGGCGATATCTCTCGATCGGCATGTGTGATGTGGTCGATAAGCCGATCAAATCCGACATTTTGCGCGATGCGATCCGGGCAGCCCTCGCCTCGACGACCAGCGGAGCACAGGCCGAAGTCAGCGCTGTTGCCTAGTCGCAACCTCTAAAACCACTGAATTTCCTGAAGAAATCGCCGCGGCATGCCTTTGGTAGCTGGAGGCGGGATCGAACCGCCGACCTGTGGGTTATGAATCCACCGCTCTAACCATCTGAGCTACCCAGCCAAAGGCATTGCCGAGCGAGGGATGGCTTATAGGGGCAAGTCCGATCCGCTTCAAGCGCCCGTTTCATGTTCCTGATCAAGTCTTTTGCGGGAAATTCTGGATCAGACCGCGCAGGCCGCTTGGGCCGCGGGGCGGATAGGGTTAGGGTCCGTCCTCATGAGTGTTCTGCAACTTTTGGGTTCTGCCATCGACGGGGGCGCAGAGACCTATTTCACGGACCTGACGAGGGCCTTGGCTGCGGCTGGAACCGATCAGGTCGCGGTGATCCGGGCCCATGCCGCACGGCAGTCCGCCCTTCAGGACGCCCATATTCCAACCACCATTGCCCGCTTTGGCAGCCAACTGGATCTCTTTACCAAGGGTAAGATCCGCCAGGTCGCCCGTACCTCAAGGGCCAAGGTCCTCTTGGCGTGGATGAACCGTGCCGCCAGCCATGCCCCATCTGGGCCTTGGGCGCGGATTGGCCGGTTGGGCGGCTATTATGACTTGAAATATTATCGCGGCTTTGACGCCTTGGTGGCCAATACGCGCGACATCACCGATTGGATCTTGGCGCAAGGCTGGCCGAAAGATCGGGTCCACTATATCCCCAACTTCGCCGAGGCAGGCCCGCTTGAGACGGTTGATCGCGCCAGCCTCGATACGCCTTCTGATGTGCCCTTGCTGCTGTCTATGGGCCGCCTGCACGCGGTCAAGGCCCATGATATCAGCCTAAAGGCCCTGGCTCTGATCCCGCAGGCCTATCTGTGGATCGCCGGAACGGGGCCGCTGGAGGCCGAGCTTAAGGCCCTAGCGCAGTCTCTCGGCGTCGCAGAGCGGGTGCGGTTCTTGGGCTGGCGCAATGATGCTGCAGCCCTCTATCGCACGGCGGATGCTTGCCTCTTCCCCTCCCGCTTTGAGCCCTTGGGCAATGTGGTCATCCAGTGCTGGGCCAACGGCTTGCCCGTCATCGCAGCGGCCAGCCAAGGCCCGTTACAATTGATCCGGCCTGGGCAAGACGGATTGCTGGTTCCCATCGATGATGCCGCGGCTCTCGCCGCCGCCGCCCGCCGCGTGCTGGCTGAGCCCGTTCTTCGAGATCAGATGGTTCAGCAGGGTTTGATCCGCATGGAGGGAGAGTTTTCCAAAGCCGCTGTCGTCGCCCAATGGCAAGCCCTGTTCGCGCACTATGGAGACCGGCCATGTGCGCCATAGCCGGATGGTTTGGCCCGGCGGTTACCGATGGCTCGGTGATCAAGGCCATGGCCACCACGCTGGCCCATCGCGGCCCTGATGGTATTCGTATTGAGCGGGGCAAAGGCTGGGACCTTGCCCATGCGCGCCTGTCGATCATCGACCTAGAGGGCGGCTGGCAGCCCCTGCATGGCCAAGGCGCCACGGTGATCGGCAATGGCGAGATCTATAACTATATCGAGCTCACGGCAGACCATGGCCTATCGGGCAGTCTGACCACGGGGTCCGATTTCGAACCCCTGTTGAGCCTCTATGGGCGCGAAGGGGAGGCGGCCTTTGACCGGCTGCGCGGGATGTATGCTCTCTGTCTGATCGATAGGGCCGACCGGCGCTGGCTGGTGCGCGACCCCTTTGGCATAAAGCCGCTCTATTGGACGCAGCAGGACGGGGTCTTCGCCTTTGCCTCTGAGCCGCGCGCCTTGCGCCTTGGCGAGCCGCGCCAGATTGTGCCGGAACGGATCGAGGAGCTTTTAAGCCTGAACTACAGCCTCGGCACCGGGTCGGTGTTCGCGCATATCCACCGCCTCGCCCCCGGCGTCGTCGCCGAAATTATCGAGGGGGAGGTCTCGCCCCTGCGCATCCGTCCGGCCATCCCGCCGCGCAATATGGCCGATCCTACTGACGAGGCGGGCGTGCTCAAGGCGTTGGATGACGTGCTTGAGGACTCGGTTCGGGTCCATCAACGTTCCGACGTGCCCTATGGGCTGTTCCTGTCGGGCGGTGTCGATTCTGCGACCATCGCCACCTTGATGAGCCGTCTCAATGCCCGCCCTGTCACCGCCTTTACCTGTGGCTTCACCCCGCCCAAGGGTGAGGACTGGAGAGCCAAGGACGAGCGCGGGCAGGCCGAACGGGTGGCGCGGGCCCTCAATCTGGATTGGCACGAGGTCGCCTTTGCCGAAGAAGACTTCTGGCGGCTCCTGCCGAAGGTGGCTTGGGCGCTCGATGATCCGACGACCGACTATGCCACCTTGCCCACCTTTAGGCTCGCTGAGGCTGCCAGAGACGATCTGACGGTGGTTCTGACAGGCGAGGGGGGCGATGAGCTGTTCGGCGGCTATGGCCGCTACCGCCGCGCTCTGAGGCCTAGATGGCTCGGTGGGCGTGCAGCAGAGCCGCAGATCTTGGCCCCCTTCCTGCGGGACGGCGGCACCGGGGCTCTGGCGCGCTGGCGCCAAGCGGCGAAGGCCCCCACGGGCCTGACCCCGCTGCAAGAGGCGCAATATGGCGATATTGCCACGTGGCTGCCCAATGACCTACTGCTCAAGCTCGACCGCTGTTTGATGGCCAATGGCTTGGAGGGTCGAACGCCGTTCCTCGATCCTGCGGTCGCCGCCTTCGCTTTTCATCTCCCAGATCGTCTCAAGGTGCGGGGGCGGATGGGTAAATGGATCCTACGCCAATGGCTAGCGCGTCACTGTCCGGCCGCTGAGCCCTTCGCCAAGAAAAAGGGCTTTACGGTTCCCGTTGCCGCTTGGATTGCCCCTCGCGCTGCCGATTTGGGCCCAAAGATCGCGGCCAGCGCGGGCATCGCGCAGGTCTGCGATCAGGCCGCAGTCCGCGCCGTCTTCACCGACGATGCCCACGCCTCGAGCCGCTGGCCCTTGCTGTTCTATGCGGTCTGGTACGCCATACACGTCGAGGGCGTTGAGCCGGATGAGGCGCTACAGGCGCTGGTGGCCTAACCCCCTCACCCAACCCTCTCCCCCAAGGGGGCGAGGGCTAGAACCGATAAGCCCTCTCCCTGTGGGAGAGGGTTGGGTGAGGGCCTTGTTTTCTTATCTTCCGTATTCCCCGCGCAGGCGGGGACCCAGATCATTTTACTTAGCTTGGACGCGAGCCACCGAATCCCCACCTTCGCGGGGAAAACAGCGGACATCCTCGTCCTTCGACAGGCTCAGGATGAGGATGAATAAGACAACGATGACCGAATAGGTCGTCCTCATGCTGAGCCTGTCGAAGCACGAGGACGTTTCGATCTAACGGGTGATGGACCCTAGCTCGTAAACCTAAAATGCAGGACGTCGCCGTCCTGAACCTTATATTCCTTACCTTCCAGACGCATCCGGCCCGCTTCCTTGGCGCCCTGTTCGCCATTGAGGCGGACATAGTCGTCATAGGCGATGGTTTCAGCGCGGATGAAGCCCTTTTCGAAGTCGGTATGGATAACGCCAGCCGCTTGCGGGGCCGTATCACCGACATGGATGGTCCAGGCGCGGGCTTCCTTGGGGCCGACCGTGAAATAGGTCTGTAGGCCCAAGAGGCTGTAGGCCTCGCGGATCAGGCGATTGAGGCCGGGCTCAGCTAGGCCCAGGGTTTCGAGGAACTCGGCCCGCTCATCAGCGTCGAGCAGAGCGATTTCGCTCTCGATCTTGGCCGAGATAACCACGGACTTGGCATTGTCCTTGGCGGCCCGTTCGCCGACCAGATTAGACAGGCTATTGCCCTGATCGGCGCTATTTTCCTCAACATTGCAGACATAGAGGGCGGGCAATGAGGTCAGAAGTTGCAGCATGTGCCACGCCTTCTCGTCGTCGGCCTCGATCTTGGCGGCGCGCGCGGGGCGGCCCTCGTTCAACTGATCCAGAGCCAGCTTGGCCAGACGCAGGGTATTGATGCTGTCCTTGTCGCCGCCCTTGGCGCGCTTCTCCAGATTGACGATGCGCTTTTCAAGGCTCTCGAGGTCGGCGAGCATCAGTTCGGTTTCGATGATCTCGAGGTCGGACAAAGGATCGATGCGGCCCTCAACGTGGGTGATGTCATCATCGATGAAGCAGCGCGAGACGAAGGCCACGGCGTCACAGTCGCGGATATTGGCGAGGAACTGATTGCCCAGCCCTTCACCCTTGGAGGCGCCGCGTACAAGGCCTGCCACGTCAACAAAGTTGATCCGGGCGGGAATGATCTCTTTAGAGCCTGCAATGGCCACCAGCCTGTCGAGGCGCGGCTCTGGCACGGCCACGTCGCCGACATTGGGCTCGATCGTGCAGAAGGGATAGTTGGCCGCCTGCGCCTGAGCGGTCTGGGTCAGGGCGTTGAATAGGGTGGACTTGCCAACATTGGGCAGGCCGACGATTGCGACTTTGAGCGCCATCGAGTCCTCGGATCAGAAGATGAAAACAGGGGTGCGCCGCTATGAACGACGCGTCGAAGGCCCTTATGGCCGAGCAAAGGCCAAGGCGCAAATGTTGCGCTCGGTGCAGGGCTAATCAGTTGGCGGGCTTGACCCCTTCAATCAGGCCTGCCTTGCGCGGATCGGCCTTGGGCGAGGGGGCCAGACGCATGACCTCGGTCTGATATTTCTCGTCCTCAGTGGCTGCCAGCATGGGGGCCGCATCGGCGCAGGCCCGGCACAGGGTCTCAACCCACGGCCCATCGACCTTGTTAAAATCAGCCAGCACCCAGCCCAGAACCATGTCCTTATCGCCCGGATGGCCCACCCCCATGCGCGCTCGGCGAAAGTTGGGACCCATCTGGCCGATGATCGAGCGAAGGCCATTATGACCCGCCGCCCCGCCGCCGGTTTTCATTCGGAACCTTCCCGGCGCCAGATCCATCTCATCATGGAACACCACGACCTGATCAAGCGGGGTCTTATAGAACTTGGCAGCGGCGGCGATCGCGCGGCCACTTTCATTCATATAGGTCTGGGGCTTCATCAGCAGGGCGCGAACCTCGCCCGCCGGGGTCAAGATATTGCCCTCGCAGACCTCGCTCTGAAACTTGCTGCGCCAAGGCCCAAAGCGCCAACGGCTAGCCATCTCATCGACGCACAGAAAGCCGATATTGTGGCGGTTGCGCTCATATTTCGGTCCAGGATTGCCCAGACCAGCCAAGATCAACATGGAATGTCCAATCTTTGAGGGCTGCTGAGTGGCCCGAACATAGGAACAGGGCGCGCCCGTTAAGGCACGCCCTGTACTATTAGGGTCTCAGCGTTTCAGATCTAGTGCCGGTGAGCACCAGACTTTAGCAACTGGATTAGCTGACGCGCAGCAGGTCGAAGTGGACCGGCTCATCGCTGACAGGGTGGAATTGGATTTCCTTGGCGACGACCTTTTGGGTCTTGCCGCCGTGGGACAGGGTCACCTGTTGGCCAGCCAGTTTGCCGGACAATAGGGCCTTGCGGAATTCGTTGCTCTTGACCGAAATGGCCAAAGGCTCAGCGCCGCCTCCATAGACGACGCCCGGTACATGACCTGCACGGCGGGTTTCACGCGCGCCACCGGTACCAGTGCGCTCACGCAGTTCAACATTCAGGACGATCTCGGCCATGGCCATGCTCTCAAACGAAACCGCCGCACTGTGACCGCGCGGCGTAGGTCGGACAAATAAGGTGGCGGTAGATACACGCTTCAGGGCGTCCATGCAACGGTTCAGGCCGCATGAACGCAAATGGTTGGTTCGCACCGTGTTAGGAACAGTCCGAGCCGGTCCTAATCGAACAGTTTCGAGACCGATTCCTCATTGGCGATCCGGCGAATAGCCTCGCCGATCAGGGGGGCGGAGCCGACAACGCGGATCTTGGGGCTTTGCAGCACATTGTCGGCGGCCTCGATAGAATCGGTGACCACCAGTTCGGTCAGGACCGACGCATTGACCCGGTCCACGGCCGCGCCCGACAAAACGCCGTGCGTGATGTAGGCCGACACTTCGGTGGCACCATTTTCAATCAGGGCCGCTGCCGCGTTGCAGAGGGTGCCGCCAGAATCAACAATGTCATCGAACAGGATGCAGCGGCGGCCAGAGACATCACCGATGATGTTCATCACTTCGCTCTCGCCCGGACCCGAACGGCGCTTATCGACAATGGCCAGATCGGCATTGAGGCGCTTGGCCAGCGAGCGGGCGCGGACCACGCCGCCCACATCGGGCGAAACGATCATCAGGTCGCTGCAATCGCGGTAGTGGTCGCGAATGTCGAGGGCCAGAACCGGGGTGGCGACCAGATTGTCGGTTGGAATGTCGAAGAAGCCTTGGATCTGTCCAGCGTGCAGGTCCATGGTCAGGACCCGGTGCGCTCCAGCGCGGGTGACCAGATTGGCGACCAGCTTGGCCGAGATGGGCGTGCGGCCTCCGGTCTTTCGATCCTGACGCGCATAGCCGAAATAGGGCATGACCGCTGTGATCCGCCTAGCCGAGGCGCGTGACAGGGCGTCGATACAGATCAACAGCTCCATCAGATTGTCATTGGCCGGATAGCTGGTCGATTGAATGACAAAGACATCCTCGCCGCGGACATTTTCGTCAATGGTCACGAAGACCTCATTGTCGGCAAAGCGGCGCACCTGAGCGCGGGTCAAGGGCATGTCGAGATATTCAGCGATGGCCTTGGCCAGCGAACGGTTTGAATTGCCAGCAAGCAGTTTCATCTTGAGTGCACCCCTAGACCCCGATGGACCGGCTTCTATCAGTCCGTCGCCGACCGGCAAGTCTGATCTGCCCAATTCACGATCTTGTGGGCAATCTTTGTGGCCCCTGCAACCTTTGGTCAGTTTTGTTCGAGCATTATGGCCGAGAGCAGGCGGCCATAATCGTCATCCTTCTGATGAAAAGCCCGGCGATTCGAGAAGAAGAGATCAGGCTCGGCCAGAGTGTCCTTACCGATCCATTCAGGTGCTGGCACGCCCGCGCCGCGCAATCGCTCCAGCACAAAGCCCGGAAGGTCGAACATGTGCTTGCCCGCCTCCGCCGCTGGGCGGAAAAACCGGCTGGAGCCAGGGCGTTCGGTTTCAAACCGTTCAAAGAATTCCGGGCCAACCTCATAGGAGTTTGGACCAATGCAGGGGCCGACCACGGCGACGATACGCTCCGCCTTGGCCCCTCTGGCGACCATCGCCTCAACCGCTGCCTCAGCCATGCCGGATAGGGCACCCTTCCAGCCCGCATGGGCCGCACAGACCACCCGTGCCTCAGCATCGGCCAAAAGGATGGGCGCGCAGTCTGCCGCCAAGGCGCCGCAGACCAGCCCGGGCTGTGAGGCCACGACCCCATCCCCCTCAAGACGAACCTCACCGGTCTGATCCTCTGCGGACAGGACGAGGGTGGAGTGGATCTGATAGCCGGTTAGCAGATGGTCGGTGTCGGTGCCAAAATGGGCGGCTGCCCGGCGGCGGTTTTCGCGCACATCCGCAGGCTCATCGCGAGAGCCCCGCCCGACATTGAGACTATCATAGACCCCGGTCGAGACGCCGCCCTGACGGGTGAAGAAGGCGTGCTTGATGCCCTTGAGGGCTGAGAGCTTGGGGTGGGTCAGGACGGGAAGGTCGCTCATGGATGATCCTCTGGATCGGTCGAAAATCCGGGCGGCTGGGGCAGCTCCTTTGACCAGAAGCCCGCGACCTTGAACAGGTCCCCCATCTGGTCGGGTGCAATCAGCCGTTCAAGCTGGCGTTCGATGGTGGCGCTCTGATCGGGCCGGACCTTCGCCAGACTTTCGGCCCGCGCGACAATGCCCAGCCTTTGCAAAAAGGCACTTTGTGAGGTCATGGCGACCTCGACCCCATCCGCCTTCGCCGCCTTCGCCGCCTTCAACACGGCGGGGAAATCGGCATGGATGGTCAAGTCGTCCAGTCCGGGATGGTCCAGCGGGCCGTGCTTTTGATGGCTTCGCAAGGCCTGCAGCGTATCGCCGAACCCCTCGGTGTCGCGGCCATAGTCGATGAGTAGGCCCGCGCCGCCGCGTGTCGTGATCAGGGCAGAGACCTCCGCGCTAAAGGCCTCCTGCGCCGCCGACAGTTCCAACACTGAGCCTTGCGGGGCTGCAGGGAACAGCCCCTCGACTGGGCGGGGAGACAGGCCGAAGGTCAGTTCCCCCTCATCGTTCAGCCCCACCATACGCTCGGCCCAACCGGTGGCGGTGCGGATAAATTGCCGAGCGGGCAGGCAGTCCAGAACCTCATTGGCGATGAGGATCACAGGGCCGCTGCCGGTCACCTCATCTAGCCTTGTGACCCAGCGGATCGGCGCGTCCGCTAGTCTTTGCTGTTGGATTAGGGTCAGGGGCGCGCTGGTTTCGACGAGCGTGACCTCCAAGCCCTTGACCATCTGCGGAGCCAGCCGAGACGCACGCAGAAGATCGCCCATCAGTGTGCCGTCACCCGGCCCGACCTCGACGAGGCTGAGCTGATCCGGGCAGCCTAGGCTTTCCCAAACGGCGATGGTCCACAGGCCCAGCAATTCCCCAAACATCTGTGAGGTGAGAGGGGCTGTCAGAAAATCCCCGTCCGCGCCCAGCTTGGGATGGGCCGCGTAATAGCCATCCTTGGGATCATGCAGGCATAGGCCCATATATTGCGCCACGCTGATCGGGCCAAAGGCGCTGATCTGGGCCTGAAGACGGGCCTTTAGGCTCATTGTGCGGCGGGGGTCTTTTGGGCGCGCCAGACCAACCAAGCGCCGATCAGGATCATGGGGATCGACAGGATCATGCCCATGGTCAGGCCGAACGGGAAATCGGGCATACCGACGTCCGGCTGACGCACGTTCTCCAGGCTGACGCGAATAAGGCCATAGCCCAGCATGAACAGGCCCGCGACCCCGCCCTGTTTTTGCAACCAACCCAAACGATGGGTGGCGAATCTCAGGATGAGGAACAGCAAGATGCCCTCCAGTCCGGCCTCATAGAGTTGGCTCGGATGACGCGGCTCTGGCCCGGCGGCGGGAAAGATGATCGCCCAAGGTACATCTGTGGGACGGCCCCAAAGCTCGCCATTGATGAAGTTTGCAATACGGCCAAATAGTAGGCCAAAGGGCGTTGCGGCGGCGACCAGATCGCCCAATCTCAGCAGGTCGATCTTGCAATGTCTGGCAAAGAGCGTGACCGCGACGCAGACCCCAATAAAACCACCATGAAAAGACATGCCGCCTTGCCAGATCTTGAAGATCTCAAGGGGGTCCGACACCATGCGATTGGCGTCGTAAAAGACCGCCGACCCCAGCCGTCCGCCGACAATGATGCCGAAGGTGATCCACAAGATCAGATCATCGATCTGAAGGGCAGAGGCGGTTGGCTCCGTGCTGCCCCACAGGGCGGGCTTGCGGGTCAGGCTGACCATATAGCGCCAGCCCAGCAAAATACCCGCCACATAGGCGAGGCCGTACCAGCGGATAGCGATGGGGCCCAGATGGATGAGCACCGGATCGAAGTCTGGAAACTGCACGAAAGCTGTCCTTTGGCTGCGTCCAATCTGCTTTAGCAGGCTCCGACCAGAGGGGGGAGGGGGACTGTAAAAATCGCTGCCGCATATCCTTTCCAAATCCTAAAGATTTTGGCTATAGAGGGTCCATGCACAGCCAAAATCCTTTCCTTGATGAGTTCGCCAAGCTGACCACCACGGCCATGGGCCTGGCCCAGGCTGCTGGCGAGGAAGCTAAAACCGCAGTCCGCGCTCAAGCCGACCGTTTCGTTGCCGAAATGGATCTGGTGCGCCGCGATGAGGTCGATGCCCTAAAGGCGGAACTTCTGTCCCTGCGACAGGAGATCGAGGCCCTCAAGGGCAAGCTGGACGATTCGTCCACAACCTAATCTTCGCCTGCTGCGTGAACCGGCTTGTGACCCTAGCCCGGAAGCAGCTTAAGCTCTTTTTTGCATGAGGCGATTCCCGGTCACGCCATCCGCATCGACCGCGCCTTTTAGGATCGTCTTGTTATGGACACCCCTTACGCCGACGAAGACTTGGACATCGGTCTAGACCCGTTGGACGTGGTCGAGCATGTTCTGGCCGCTGAAAACCTGACCTTTGACCGTACCGATGAGGGCGATCTCGCCTTCTCGCTGGCCGGGGACTGGAAGGACTATGAGCTGTGGTTCGCTTGGCGCGCCGAGGCCGATTGTCTGCAGCTTTGCCTGTCGGTGGATTTGCGCGCGGCCAAGGACCAACGGGCCAAGGCCTATGAACTCCTGTCTCTGATCAATCAGAGGGTCTGGCTTGGCCATTTCGAGGTTTGGGCCGATGAGGGTGAGGTGGTCTTCCGCCACGCCCTGTCCTTGCCCCATGGCGAGCGCCCAACCTTGGCGCAGGCCGCATCGATGATTGATGCGGCGGTCGAGGCTGCCGACCGGTTCTATCCGGCCTTTGACTTCCTGTTCAATGGTGACAAGTCTCCCGCAGAGGCCGTGTCGGCCTGCATGTTCGAGACAGTCGGCACAGCCTGATTTTTCGGTCTAAGGCGGATTTGATCATGACTCCGATTTTGATGCTCGGCGCTGGCCGTATGGGGGGCGCTCTGATTGAGGGCTGGAGCCTCATGGGGGCCTTCGCGCCGTCCAACCTGATCATCCGTGACCCCTATCCGTCCAAGGAGGCGCTGGCCGCTGCCGATGCGGGTGCGCGTCTCAATCCTGACGACGGCGTGCTGGCTGAGGCCAAGGTGCTCTTGTTGGCCGTGAAGCCGCAGATGTGGCGCGAGGCGGCGGCCCAGATCACCGACCTTCTGGCTTACGACTGCATCATTGTGTCGATTGCTGCAGGCGTTAGAGCCGCGGACATCAGCGCCGCCTTCGGTGGTCGTCTGGTGGCGCGCATCATGCCCACGACAGCCGTGGCCGTGGCCAAGGGCGTGGCCTCTGTCTTTGCGCCGGACCCAACGGCCTCCCACGTCGCCCATGCCCTGTTTGATCCAGTAGCGGTGACGGTCGATGTCGACGACGAGGCCCTGATGGACTCAGTTGTCGGTATTTCAGGTTCCGCACCCGCCTATCTCTACGCCTTCATCGAGGCCTTAGAAGCCACCGGCCCGGCGCATGGCTTGACGGCTGAGGCCTCACGCAAATTGGCGCGGGCGACCATCATTGGCGCTGCGGCCCTGCTTGAGGCGAGCCAAGAGGACCCGGCTGAATTGCGCAAGCAGGTCACCTCTCCGGGCGGCACCACCCAAGCGGCGCTTGAGGTCCTGATGGGTGAAGGCGGCTTTGGCGATCTTCTGGCGCGCGCCGTCACAGCCGCTGTCAAGCGGTCGCGGGAATTGGCGGGTTAGCCCAGCCCTTGTCGGCCCGGCCATAGCGGTCCATCTGTAGCTCATGACCCAAAATGAGCCCTCCATCCTTGACCGTGCCGCCGATGCCGCCCTTGGGCTGGCAGCGGATCGTCCATGGTCGCAGATCAGCCTGTTGGACATTGCCGCCAGGGCCGAGTTAGGCTTTGCCGAGCTCTATGCTGCGGCCAATGGCAAGGGCGCGGTGATAGATCATCTGTCCCTCAGGTTCGATAGGGCCGCACTGGTCACTGCGTCGGAACCGGGCGAGGTCCATGATCGCCTGTTCGAAGCGGTGATGGCGCGGATCGAGGCCATGGAACCGCACCGCTATGCTCTGATTGCCATTTCCCACGAAGAAGGCCCGGCAGCCATGGCCCCGCGCCTGATTACGACCTCCAAGGCTTTGCTAGAGACCGCTGGGATTGATACGGGCGGGCTGAAGGGCATGGCGAGGCGGGTGGCGATGACCGCCGTCTGGGGCCGCGTGGTGCAGGTCTGGCGCGATGATGACGGCGCGCTCAATCGCACCATGGCCGAGATTGATCAAAGGCTGAAGGACTTGCGCCGTCAGTTGAACCGGGTTGGGGCGGGGTTTTAAAGCAGCCCCCTACTGCCTTGGCCTCGCAAAGACGCGGTGAAGAAAAGAAGTAAGGCCCTCACCCAACCCTCTCCCAAAGGGAGAGGGCTAAGAACCGATAAGCCCTCGCCCCCTTGGGGGAGAGGGTTGGGTGAGGGGGATGACCCACCGGCCTCAGTGAAGGGGTCTGGGTCCCCGCCTTCGCGGGGAACGCGCAAGAAGCAAAAAAGTAAGGCCCTCACCCTACCCTCTCCCACAGGTAGAGGGCTAAGAAGGAACAAGCCCTCGCCCCCTTGGGGGAGAGGCTTGGGTGAGGGGGATCATATCCACTCCCTCTTCGGCGAAGCCGACGTAGGGGGTTATTTCGCCCCTGGGCCCTTTTCGAAGTAGCGGAAGAAGGCGCTGTCGGGGGACAGGACCATGGTGGTGTCGCCTTGACCCAAGGCTGCCTCATAGGCCTTCATGGTCCGGTAGAAGTTGGCAAAGCTTGGATCACGGCCAAAACTGGAGGCGAAGATCGCCGCGCGCTTGGCATCGCCCTCACCTCGGGTGCGTTCAGCCTCTTCGGTGGCGGTGGCCAAGGTGATGGCCACTTCCTTGTCTGCACCAGCGATGATTTCGCGCTTGCCCTGTTCGCCCACGGCCCGGATCTGAGCCGCTTCCTGCTGTCGCGAAGTCTGCATGCGGCGGAAGACAGCAGCTTGGTTGGCCGCAGGAAGGTCGGCGCGCTTGATCCGCAGGTCGATGATCTCGATCCCTAGACGCGAGGCCTCAGCTCGGCGTGATACATCGACCAGAGTCTTTTGCATCAGGGCCGAGCGCTTGCCCGAAATGATGTCGCTGGAGGTCGCCGAACCCAGAACCTGTCTTAGGCTCGAATTGACCAGCCGCTCGATCCGGTCCGCCGCCGTGCGCTCGTCTCGCAAGGTGCGATAGTACTGCAGCGGATTGCTGACCCGAAAGCGGATGAAGCTGTCAACGACCAGACGTTCCTGATCCGAGGCAATGACCTCTTCTTGATCGGCCTCTTGGGTCTGGTTTCGCTTATCGATCAGGATCACGTTCTCAAGGAACGGAGCCTTGATCTTCAATCCGGCATCGTTTTCGCCAAGGGTAGCATTGATCACGCGGACCGGCTCACCAAAGCGCACGACAATGGCCTGCTCACGCTGATCGACGACAAACAGCGTGTTGCTGATCACGACAAGCGCCGCAATCACCATGGCAATATTTGCAAAGAAGCGGTTCATGTTCATGGGTTCGCTCCGGCGACGGGAACCGGCAATTGCGGCGCGTTGGACGATTGGGCTGCAGGTGCAGATGGCGCGGACTGGGTCTGCGCGCCGCCGCCGCGTGCGCGGAACACGTCTGGGGGCAAGATGATCGGGGCGCTGGTGTTCTTGCCATCGACCAAGACCTTATTAGACTTGGCTAGGACCCGTTCCATGGTTTCCAGATAGAGCCGCTGACGGGTGACAGCAGGAGCGCGCCTATATTCGCCATAGATCTGATTGAAGCGCGAGGCCTCACCTTGGGCTTCGCGTACGATCTGCTCGCGATAGCCTTGGCTGGACTGGACGATGCGCGAGGCGTCACCCTTGGCTTCGTTGATCACGCGGTTGCGATAGGTGTTGGCCTCGTTGACCAGAGACTGAGCGTCCTGTCCGGCGGTGGCCACGGCGCGGAAGGAGTCGATGACATCCTTGGGCGGGTTGGCGTTTCGGATCTGGACGGCGTCGACAAAGACACCAGCCCCATAACGGTCCAGCATCTTTTGCATCAGTTCGGCCGCTTCGATCTGAACCTGACCGCGTCCGTTGGTCAGGACGGCTTGAAGCTTGGTCTTGCCGATGACCTCACGCATGGCGCTTTCAGCCACGGCCTTCACCGCGTCGTCCGGGTCCTTGACGTTGAAGAGATATTTTGCGGCGTCCGAGACACGCCATTGCACGCTGAAGGCCAGGTCAACTATATTTTCGTCGCCAGTCAGCATCAGGCTTTCTTCTGGGATTTCGCTGCCGGTCGCGCCGCCAATATCAACGCGGTTGAGGTCTGTAACCTTGACCTTCTCAACCCGTTCGATGGGCGATGGCAGGTGATAGCGCAGGCCCGGGCTGTCAGAGCGCGAATAGGCCCCAAAGGTCGTGACCACGGCCTGCTCATTGGGCTGAACCACATAGACGCCCGAAAGCGCCCAGGCCCCAAAGGCGACGCCCGCAATGGCCGCTGCTGCTGAGGGGTTGAGGCCTTGGCCACCGCCCTTGCCGCCGCCAAAGCGCTTGTTCAGGCTGGCGATCAACTGGCGGATCATTGCGTCAATGTCGCCGGGAGGGGGCGGCGCAGGACGGCGCGGGCCGCCACCGGTTGGGCCACCGCCGCTAGGACCACGTGATGGGCCGCCAGGGCTACCACCATAGGGTGGGGGAGAGCCCCACGGTCCGGGGTTCGATTCGCTTTTGGAATTATCGTTCCAGGCCATGAATTCGCGTCGTCTCTCAATGTCCCGCAAACCATGCGGATGGGCTAAGGGGTTCGCGAGCCTTGTAAACTGGCGCGTAAGTTCGGATATGAGTTCCCGACCCTCACAGTGCAAGTCGCAAATCCCAATGTCCGATATAGAACGTCAGAACATCTTGTCGAAATTGAACCAAATTGTCGATCCAAAGTCCGGAAGAGGCCTTGTGGACGCCGGATTGGTTCAGGGTTTGGTCGCTGCGCGGGGCCGGGCTGGGTTCATGCTCGAGGTCGCGCCCGCCGATGCGCCGCTCTATGAGGCCGTCCGTAGCCAGGCCGAATCGCTGTTGGCCGCCTTGCCGGGGGTTGAGCGCGCTCAAGTCGTCCTGACCGCCAGTGCCGAGCCGAGCCTCGCGCCGGGCAATATTCGGGTCCGCAAGGGCGCGACCCTGTCACCGCAAGCCGTCTCGCAGAACGCGCCAAGCCGCCCCACCGGCGCCATGAAGCCCGACCATGTCCGTCATGTCTTGGCGGTTGCTAGCGGCAAGGGTGGGGTGGGTAAG
>Ga0214919_10005886_pt1 | contig 17101 bp, 15 predicted proteins | sample LL1503_MetaG_FD_177994 | JGI IMG/M metagenome (GOLD analysis project Ga0214919, IMG submission 177994) | Freshwater microbial communities from Lake Lanier, Atlanta, Georgia, United States - LL-1503 | ecosystem: Environmental > Aquatic > Freshwater > Lake | place: USA: Georgia | collected...
CTTGGATTCAGGATTGTTTAAATAGAAGACCGAGAGAGAAATTTGGGTTTAAAAGTCCAAATGAGATGGTAGCTCAAGAGATTGCCTCTTGGTGCACCTGATTTCTGCGGATGCATTATGCTTCGACTACCTTGCAAGAAGTTCAGGATAACTGTTTAATTTATAGACAGTTTGAGCATCAAAAACATTTTGATAAATTTACTGGATTATATGAAGTTCAGTTTTACAGTACATCTCCACAGGATTACTTAGTTCGTTGTGATTTTGCCACGAATGATCCTAAATCTCTAGTTGTTGGTTGTCGTTAAGAGAAATCACAGCTTGCTAGTTTGGATTAAGGCCGTCAGTTTTTCTGACGGTTTTATGTATTTTATGTGTATGTTAAAGTTTATAGTAACTAATGGTAGAAAGTGATAATTTTACGATGTTGAAAAAAAGAATTATTCCCTGTCTGGATGTTCGTGATGGACAGGTTGTTAAAGGTGTTCAGTTTCGCAATCACGAGGTGGTGGGTGATATTTTGGAGCTGGCTAAGCGTTATTCGGACGCAGGTGCTGATGAATTGGTATTTTATGCCATAACTGCCAGTAGTAATGCGGCAAATAATGATCGGCAATGGGTCAAAGAAGTTGCCAAGCAAATCAATATTCCTTTTTGCGTGGCTGGCGGAATTCGCAGTCTGGCGATGGCGGAAGAAGTGCTGGCAAATGGCGCGGATAAGATTTCAATTAATTCACCCGCGCTGGAGAATCCAGACTTGGTTGAAGAACTAGCTAAGCGCTTTGGCAGTCAATGCGTGGTAATTGGGATTGATAGCTGGAATCAAGATGGTGAATATCAGGTATTGCAATACACTGGCGATGAGAATAAGACGATTAAGTCACGGCGTAATACCCTTGAATGGGCGCGCGAAGTAATGGATCGTGGCGCTGGTGAAATCGTACTTAATTGCATGAATCAGGATGGAGTACGCAAAGGCTATGACTTGGAGCAAACCCGACTTTTGGCAGAAACAGTGACAATTCCAGTGGTGGCATCAGGTGGTGCGGGTGAAATGAGTCACTTTGTTGATTTATTTCAGCAAACACGGGCAACTGGTGGACTAGCGGCTTCAGTTTTCCATAAGGGAATTATGACGATTGCCGATTTGAAAGATTATCTGGCAGATAATGGTGTTGGGGTTAGAAAATAATATTAGTAGTTGATAATTTTTTTATTTGTTGAAAAGTAATTAACGGAAGTATATAAAGTTCTTTGATATGTATTGAGTTGCCTGAGTAATATTTCTGTAATACAGAAATGTTATTAAATTTGTATGTTAAAATACTGATTGAAGATGCCCATACAGCCTCTACTAGGAACTCGTAAGATCTCTTAGCTATGCGCAACAGGTGGGTTTTTTATAGGTGTAATATGTTAGAACATAAAAATATAAACGTTGATGATAGCGTAGAACTGGAGTGTGGTGAAGACTCTTTGACACCTGGACACCAAGTTGGTGATGACACTGTTTATCCAACTAAGGTTGTTTTTTCGCGTGAGATGTTTTCAGTTTATGAAGTAAAACGTAGACATAACGAACGTAAGACGCTTGAATTGGCACCTTCATATCAAAGAGAAGGTAATATTTGGGATACTAAACGTAAATCAGAGTTAATTGAATCAATCTTGATGGGTATGCCATTACCTGTTTTCTATTTTTTCTCAGATGTAAATGGTGTTTGGCAGGTTGTTGATGGTCGGCAAAGACTTACAACCTTATTTGATTTTTTAGAGAATAAATTTGCATTAGCCAAAGATTTGAATATTCTGAAAGAGATTTGCGGAAAGAAATTTGAGGAACTACCACCTTTTCAACAAGGTATAATTGAAGATTACTCACTGCATATAAACTTAATAAAACCGCCAACCCCAGACCGTGTCAAATTTGATGTTTTTGACCGAGTTAATCGTGGCGGGATATCACTAAATAATCAAGAAATGCGTAATGCAATTTACCAAGGCAAAGCTACTGAGTTATTAAATGAATTAGCAAAAAATCAAGATTTTCTGACTGTAACTGAGAAATCTGTATCAGATAAAAGGATGAAAGATAAATATATCATTTTGCGCTTTATCGCTTTTTATTTATTAAAATCTGAGAGTTATAAAAACATATTGTTGGATGAGAGAAATAATCCAATTGAGTATCGTAGTGACATTGATGATCTACTCGGTAAAATTATGCAATTCATTAATCGTGCAGATGAGTCATTGATTAGTGAACTTAAAGAGGTGTTTAATCAAACTATGCATAATGTCTTGCATGTTTTTGGCGCTGGATGCTTTCGAGTCTCAAATTATATTGATAATAATGGTAAAAACTTACCTGTAAATATGGCTTGGTTTGAGTCTCTTGCCTATTTGTGCTCTGATGATAGAATATTATCTAATAAAGTGCAGGCTAAAAATATGGTGCAGCAGTTATTTAAGAGCAATGATTTCCTTAATATTATTCGAGCTCAAGCAGTTGATAGTACTTTAAATGTTACAAGTAGGTTTAATTCAATGGATGAAATTATGCGGAAAATTTATAATGATTAAGAATGTACATATCAGAGGATTTAAGTGCTTTGATGATGAAGTTATTGATTTTAGTAACTTAACCGTTATAACTGGACCAAATTCTAGTGGTAAATCATCTTTATTGCAAGCGTTATTGATAAATTTAAATCATTCTAATATGAATGATGCTGAAATTCAAAGATATGTGGATGATTTGGGAACATTTATTGATTTAAAAAATAAAAAAACTAACCCAGATAAATTTTCAATTGATATTAAACTTGATACTGATCGCTTAATTTCCTATTTTCGATGTTTAGAATCTCCTTCTGTGATTAATGGTTATGGAGCATTGTCTAAACCTCTAACTCCTTGGTATCTATCTGCCAATCGACGGATGCTATCTGAAACCGGCTTCGGAGCCCCTAGTGAACTTTCTTGTGGTATATTTGGGGAAAATATCAGTAGTTACTACCACTCTCGCAAAGACGATAAATTAGAAGATAATTTAATTATCAATAAAACTTCAGCGAACACACTTGAATCTCAGGTTAATTATTGGTTAAGCTATATTTGTAGTAGCGAGATTTCAGTTTTTGTAGATCAAATAACAACAACTGTTTATAGATCATATTATAAAATTGATAATCAAGAGTATAAGCCACAAAATTTAGGGGCGGGAGTTAGTTATTTAATATCTGTTATAGTTAGAGCATTATTAATGCCCAAATCTAATTTTGATACATGTTGTTTCATTATTGAAAATCCTGAAATACATTTACATCCTAAATCACAAGCACGATTAGCCGAGTTTTTTGCTTTTGTGGCGCGTACTGGGCGACAAATTATAATTGAAACTCACTCCGAACATTTGATCAGTAAACTACGTTATTGTATTTACAACAAGCAAATTGAGGCATCACAAGTAGTTATTCAATACCGCCAACCAGATAAATTTGAGAAAATAGAAATATTGCCAAATGGTAAGCTACTTAATGAAACAGGTGAACATTCTTTTCCTCGCGGGTTTTTTGATGCTACGCTAGATAATATTTTTGAGATAAACTCAAATGTCTAATGTAGTTTTATCTGATGAATTACTTAAACTTTACTTTGGTTTTACACGCAGTGGTAAAGTTACAAAAGATGAATCTGGTAATAATATCACAAAGATAACTAAACTGTTAGCATGCATCAAAGAATTTTATACTAATAAGGAACAACTTGCGCGTTGTGGAGTAACTGATGAAATGATGACTGCTGTTGAGTCTATGCCATTATTTAATTTGGACAATACTACTACAGAATTAAAAGATCTAGTCTTGAAGAGTAAACTTAAACTACTATTAGTTGATAAAAATTGTAGTCATACAGATGTTATTAGTTACAATATATTAACCCCTAATCCAAGATATGGCTTTCATTATTCCATGACGTTTAAAGCAGGTGAAGATAAATCATTTGCTATAAGTCATATTCAACGATTAATAACAAATTCACCGAAAATTGAGATTATTGATCCATATTTTATATACGATAGTAATCAATGTACTGAAAATCTAAATCTATTAAATCAATTTATAACTAATAAGACAAATAAATTAGAAATAACTTGTGGTAGTTCTAATAATTCAATTAATTTGAAATCACAACTTGCTGACTCTGGATACACAAACACATCTTGTCCACAAATCCTCGCAAATACTCATGACCGATATATAAAAGCTAATGGTGTGAAAATTCATCTAAGTTCTGGTTTTTACGCCCTTACCCAGAGAAATAAAGAACTCACTTATATGGTTGAAATTTTGTAATATATAAAATATTTCAATATCGCTTTAGTTATTAATATGCGAGTACTTTGTTTGCTTTTGCTGGAACGAGACGCAGAGTTTACAACATTATGAGAATTACAATTTAAATATAAAGGTAACAATATGATACAAGATATTAACAAAATTGATTTTAACAAAAGCCCTGATGGGCTAATCCCAGTAGTGGTACAAGATCATGCGACATTGCAGGTTTTGATGCTTGGGTATATGAACCAAGAAGCATTGCAAGAAACTATCAATACCAAAAAAGTAACCTTCTTCAGTCGTGGCAAGCAAAGATTATGGGTTAAGGGTGAAACCAGCGAAAATTATCTATTATTGAGAGATATTTTCATCGACTGTGACCAAGATACAATTTTGGTAATGGCAAAGCCGTGTGGACCAACCTGTCATATTGGTAGCATATCTTGCTTTAGTGAGCAGAGAATGCCAGGTTTAAGCCATATCGGGATGGTGGATGAGATTATTCAGGAGCGGATTGTCAATCCAACTGAAAATAGTTACACCCATAAGCTAATTAGTCGTGGATTAAATAAAGTTGCACAAAAAGTTGGTGAGGAAGCGGTTGAAGTTGTGATTGCGGCATTAGCTGAAACGCGTGAAGATTATCTCGGTGAAATGACCGATTTAATCTATCATTCACTAGTGTTATTGCATGCTCAGGGTATGAATCTGGATGATATTGCCGAAGTGATTGCACAGCGTCATCGTAATAAGAGCGTAAGCCCATAATTTAAACAATCAGGCAGGGGCGCCATAATGACTGTGGCATGTTTTTTCCTCAAAAAGTATGAAGCATTGGAAGTAGTTTTAAGTCCTGATGAACTAATTGATAAACGTAATCCAGATCCAGCTGTTTAACAAATTCTTGTTCATGACAAATCAATAGATAAGCACCGGGATAATTATTTAAAACCGTCAGAATATGCTGTTTGGTTTCAATATCCAGATTATTAGTTATTTCATCCAACAATAATAAAGCTGGTGGATTGGCTGCAATAGTTGCTAGTGATAAGCGAACCAATTCTCCGCCAGATAAATACTTGCAAGGAAGCAAAACCTCTTCATTCTTCCGTAATAGGAAACTATTTAGATGATTACGGATTTCTGCTGTCGTCCATTGCGGTGCTACTGCTGCAATAATATCTAGCGCCGAAAGCTCAGGAGCTAAATTAGCATAATGTTGATCAAGATAACCAATTTTGCTCAGATCTGGCGCAGTAATTTCACCTGCGATAATTAAATCCTTATTTTGTAATAATGCTTTAAATAAACTTGATTTACCACTGCCATTTGCGCCCAGAAGCACAATTTTGTCATTCCCATTGATTTGTAAATTTACATTTTGAAGGAGTGGCTTATCTTGTTTATATGCAATAGATACTTGATTGAGCTGAACAATGCTACGCTTAGTTGGCTGATGAGGCAGATTAAATTGCGGAATTATTTCTTCGTGAACAAAGATATCTGCTAATTGCTTACCAACGTCTTCCCGTTGTTCACGCATTTGGCGTTGTTTTTGTCTAGCTGTCATTTCGGCACGACGGGCTTTCGCTTGAGAGGTAATTGTTGGCCATTTACGATTAACTATGTTTTTCTCACCTTGTTGGCGGCTATTTTTAGCGCGTTGCTGTTCCTGCATTAAACTTTGATGACTTGTTCGCTGCTGCTGTTTTAAATTTGCAACTTGAGCTAATAAATGTTGTTGTTTAAGCTGTTGCTCATGAAGGTAATCACTATATTTACCATTAAAAACCGTAATTTTTTTATGACTAATGTGCCATAGAGTATCAACACAGTTATTGAGTAGCTCCAGATCATGACTCACGATAATTAAGCTGCCACTAAAATGGTGTAATAATTTAATCAGACTTTTGCGATTGTGTTGATCAAGATGATTGGTTGGCTCATCCAGAAGCAGCACATCTGGATAACAGGCTAAAGCCTGACTGAGTTTGCTATTGAAGCGTTCAGCACCACTTTGCGTACTGCTATTATCACTAAGTTGTGGCACATATGCAAGCTGTAAACCATTTTGGAGTACTAGCGCATTATCGTGTATTTCTTGAGCAAGTATTTTGAGTAATGATGATTTGCCACTTCCATTGCGCCCGATAATTGCGATGCGTTCGCCAGCATAGATACTTTGGCTAAAATCAGAGATTAGTTCCTTGACGCCAAATTGAAGATTAAGTTCATTGATGGTAATTATTTTCTGCATAATTAATCCTTCCGCAATAGAAATGACTATTGCAAAGTCATGCCACTTCATCACATATATTGCGCATATACCACATGAAGTTAGTATGGATATATAGCAATTGGTAATAGCAAAGATAGGTGACTATAAAAATTTAAATAAAAATTGGGAATCGGTGACTTTAATTTCACCAAGTGGGTATCAAGCCGTTATTAAACGTTTGAAATTAGTTGAATGTAGCGGTGTTCAATGTAGCACCTGTATAAAAAGATTAAGAGAACAGTATTGTAGCGCGCTTCATCATGAATTGTCAACTGACTGAATTTAATTTGACTTTTCTGTAGCTAAATCAGTTATACTTACGTATGATAAATTTATAAGGGAGTTTACGATGTCTGACCATGTTTATATTTTATGAACGAAGCTATTAATGAAGCCAAATCAGGTGCTGCCCAAGGTGGTATTCCGATTGGTAGTATTTTAGTAATTGATGGCAAAATTGTTGGGCGAGGACATAACCAACGGATTCAGCAAGGAGACCCGATTTTACATGGTGAAATGGACTGTCTTAAAAATGCTGGCAGGCTGAGTGCTCGTGATTATGCTCGGGCAACGATTTATTCTACGCTATCCCCATGTGATATGTGCAGCGGTGCGATTTTATTGTATAAAATCCCGCGGGTGGTGATGGCGGAAAATGAAACCTTTAAAGGTGGCGAAGATTATATGCGCAGCCGTGGGCTGGAGGTGGTTAATCTTGATTTGGATGAAGTCAAGCAATTAATGCGTGACTTCATTGCAAAAAATCCTGCCATTTGGAATGAAGATATTGCCGAATAATATCGAGTTATAAGAAAATCTAGCGTTCAGTTCCAGCGACAGTTAAGCCAAAGCTTTGCATAACTTTGGCAACTTCGATCTCATTAAGTTCGTAATAATTGCCACGTTTTAGGCGTGGCGGTAAATCAATCGGTCCAAAACGGGTGCGCATCAAACGGCTAACAGTTAGTTGAAAATGCTCAAACATGCGCCGCACTTCACGGTTGCGCCCTTCCAATAATAGCACTTTATACCAATGATTTTTGGCATCACTATCCTGAATTTCCATCTTGATTAAATCTTTAAAGCTGGCTTTACCATCTTCCAGCATGATTCCGCTTTTTAATTCTTTAATCTGATCGGAGGTTAACGGGTCACCATAGATACGTACGGCATATTCACGCTCGACTTCATAACGTGGATGCATAAAACGGTTAGCTAATTCACCAGAGGTTGTGAAAATTAATAAACCGCTGGTATTATAATCCAGCCGCCCAATTGCCAGAAAACGGCGGTTATTCAAGAGTGGAATCCGATCATAAACAGTATCACGTCCTTCAGGATCGCTACGCGAAACTAGTTCACCCTCGGGTTTATGATACACAATAATCCGGGCTAAACGATCTTGCCATTTAATTCTGATTGGGCGTCCCAATACTTCAACTCGGTCATGCACTACGATTTGTTGACCAAGTTCGGCAGGTTTACCATTAACAGTTACTTTACCTTGAGTGATTAGATTATCACATTCGCGACGTGAAGCAACTCCTGACATTGCCAACGCTTTGGATATCCGCTCACTATGTCCAGTTTTAGGGTCTACGCGTTCTTCACGGATACGTTGTGAGGTAATCTTTTCTTGCTGATTTTGACGATGTAATTTTACCCGCTTGGCATTGCTACGCTCTACTCGTTCAAATGGTGCTGTTTTGCCATCCGTAGTTTTGCTTGCAGTCGTATTAGTAGCAGCATTTTTTCGTGCCGCGGCTTTACCATTGCGCGGTTTCGGAGCTTCAGTCATCATCTCCTGAAGTTTTTTCTTAATATTAAATTTCACGCACTTATTCTTTCTAAAATAATGAGTACTTATACTCTAAAATCTGTAACTGACAGTATTATACTCTATCCTCTTGCTTTTCTTTTAATTAAGGAATCTCAACGCCGGTATAAGCACTCCATAATGCAAACCATTCATCGCGGCTAAGTTTAATTTCCTGTGCTTGTAGCAGCTGTTTAACTCGTTCGATTTTTCCACTGCCAAGTAATATTCTCAGTTTTACCGGATGTGCCAGTAACCAGGCAATCGCGATTACCTCTGGCGTAGTTCCATGATTTTCTGCAAACTGCTGCAAGGTATGCCACACGCGTAAATAGGCAGAATTAGCGCGGTCATATAGTTTACCACCAGCCAAAGGAGACCAAATTTGCGGACGCATTTTTATTTTCTGACAAAAATCAAAATTATTATTAACGAAATGCTCATGGCAAACTACTGATGCTTCCAGCTGATTGGTGTGTAGTGCAAAATTCAGTCGTGATTGCAAAAGTTCAAATTGCGTAGGGGTAAAATTAGATACTCCAAAATTAATAACCTTCCCACTTGATTTAAGCTGATTAAAAGCCTCGGCAACCTCATCCGCATTCATTAGCGGATCTGGACGATGAATTAACAATAAATCTAAATATCCAGATTGTAAATTTTGAATCGAACGCTCAGCTGCCGCAATAATATGTGCTTTACTCGTATCATAAATATGGCTCTTATGCTCAGGGAATTTATCTGAAATTAACTTGATTCCGCACTTTGAAGTAAGTTTAATTTTTGCGCGTAAACTCTGATCATCAGCCAAAATTTTTCCAAAAATAGTTTCACAACTATAATTACCATAAATATCAGCATGGTCAAATTCATTAATCCCGAGCTCTAAAAGTTGATCAATTAGCCGGCGAGTCTCAGTCGGGGAGTAGTTCCATTCATTAATCCTCCAGCAACCAAAAATAAAATTATCATTGAGGTTTTGCATTGTAAATATTCCTTTAAAGTATTGTACTGCTTAATATGGGCAGATAAAATATTGTTGTCAGAGTTTGACATTACGCTGTAAGGTTGGTATAATAGCGCCTTCTTACGTTGTTTAGGCGTGAGAATATTTCATTTTTAATTCCTCAAAGATACCTCGTGTGAAAATACGGGGTGTTTCAGCTTAGCCGCTACACAAACGCTATACTAGCTTTTGAATTTGGATTCACAACTGAGATTTAATCATATACTCGAAGTATTTGGCTCTTGGACGCGAAGTATTGATAAAAAGAATGTGTACTTTAAAGTACATGACGAGTCTTTTTTAAAATACGACAAAGTACAAGCTTCAAAGACGATGAGTATATATGCAAGATATTAAAAATACCTTGCATATATTGCGCGCCTAACACAAATTTAATTTTAACTATTGGAGGAACCCATGTTATTCATAAAGCTGGCGCTATCAGCCGTAGCTTTAGCTACATTGTTACGCTCATTATTCAAATGTAGCCAAATAAGCTATAATTTACTGCATAAATTGCTTAGATTTACTGCACAAAAACAGCATAACCCTGTGGAAGAGCTGTGCCATTGTGGGCCATGTAATAATTAATAAGCAGTCCAGATAGATAAAATAATTCCACCTAAAGTTATTTTATTAACTATGATTGGTTAGAGCTGGATATTGACTCCATCAGTTCCAGCCAAGTCTTTTTCCGCCAAAAGCACCACAAATCCAGACTTTTTACACTTAAACGCCAACCACCATCCAGTCCAGGGATTAATATATTTATTTGTCTTAGTTTTCTTGATGATAAAAGCTTTAGCAATTTTGGGACAACCTCATGCTCAAATTGATTCATTTGCTGTGTCCATGCAAAACTATCACGATAGCGAGCAGCAAAATAGCCATTGTTAATAATTAAAGTTTTTTCTTCTGCCTCTACTAAAGAGTTTATATTGATAATTTGTTGGTTCAGCTGTTGATTCGTTTGTATCATTTGCATGGATGTAACTTCCTGTTTAGGGTTCTGTTTATCCCAAAACCACAGGCTGTTTACCATCATTAGTCCTTCATCTTGACGCTGTTGGTTAAGTGGCAGGTTAAATAGTAACATCTGGATTTCATTTAAGATTTTGTGTAATGCTAATCGTGACTTTCCTTGGGGTAAGAAATCATCGATATTTTCCCCAACAATATCAATAATCGGATAACTTACCAAATCAGCTAGATCTAAGTTAGTCCCAAGCAACCACAAATCATCTTCAAGTAAATATAGTTTTAATTCACCACTAAAATGCTGATTAATCGCATTAATAATGATTTCAGCTTCTTCAGTATTTAACTGCAATAACTCAGCTTCGGCAATTAATAAACGATCGCGATCCGCTCGTAAATGAGTTGGTTCGACGATTAGAAAGGAGCTAAATTCAGCGATTATATTTAATTTTTTCGCATAACTTGTTGCAAGACTACCAGCACTATAATCATAGTTGCTATAAATAAAATCGCTATAGCAAAAATCAGCTTTTTGTAACTTTGCTTTGGTGCATAGTTTACTCAAATTAGGGATATCTAATTGTTTAATCAGATATTCATAATCTGCAATCTCCGGCCAGATTATGCCGGGTAAAACTAGATTTAGTTGACTCATAGTTCAATGGTACCGCTAAAAACTTCTACCGCTGCACCACGCATCAATAAATTTGCTTCATTCCAGGTGACATTTAATTCCCCGCCAGCCATTTGGATTGTCAGCGTGCTGTGAACTAAATTTTGTTTAATCAATGCCGCCGCGCTGGCACATGCACCACTGCCACAAGCTAAAGTAAAGCCACAACCACGTTCATAGGTACGTAATTTAATTAAGCTATTATCTACGATATAAACAAAATTTACATTTACGCTATCAGGAAAAAAGGAGGCATGTTGCAAGGTTTGTGCGATGTGACTTAATTCTGCAGCATTATTCAGTTGTGCCTCATGTGACAAAATTATTACTGCATGTGGGTTACCCATTGATAAGGCGCTAAATTTCAACGTTTGAAGGTCAAATTCTAATTGATAATGTGCTGCTTGTGGCATGAGCAGGGGAATATGCTCTACGCGAAACTCAGGTACCCCCATATCTACTTCGACTAATTCAGGCGTAATTAATTGCCCACTGATAATGCGCGATGTGGTTTGGAGCTTAATTTGTTTTTTTGTGGTTAAGCCATGCTCGGTAACATAACGAATAAAGCAGCGCGCGCCATTGCCACATTGTCCGGCAATACTGCCATCACTATTAAATATTTTATAGTAGAAATCACTGATACCATCACTGGCTGGGTCAATAATTAAAATCTGATCACAACCGACGCCAAATTTACGATCGCCAATAAATTTAATCTCTGCTGCAGTAAAACTGTGTTGTAGTTGCAGGTTGTTGATGATAACAAAGTCATTTCCTAGCCCATGCATTTTACTAAAATTTAACTTCATCTTAAACCTCGCTTCACAATGAACTGCAGTGCAAACGGCGTGATTACTGAGGTGACGACTACCATTAGTAGAACCGCTGCAAAAATACTTTCATTGAAAACACCAAGTTGGCGACCAGTTAAGGCAAAAATCAATCCAATCTCACCGCGTGGTACCATGCCAAAACCGACAATCCAGCGATTAACTGTTTTGGGTAAAAATATCCCACAGCCAGCTTTACCAGCAATTGCAACTAGACTTAACCAAAATCCTGCTTGTAAGGTTTGCCAATTGGCAACTTGAACCAAATCAACCTGCATCCCGGCATAAACAAAAAATATTGGCACAAAAACGTAATTCAGTGGCTTAACTAATTCAATCAGGCGATTATGTTGATGTTCAGCCAAAATTTGTTCTTGGATAACGTGTTTGGTATATTCGTTTTCGCTGTTATTGCTGATTTTCACTAAATTGCTATGCCAAAAGGGTTGCTTAGTATTGCGGAAAATAACTTCATCTAAAATTAACCCTGCGACAAATGCACCGATAATCGCAGCTAAACCAATCGCTTGTGCAAACCATGCCCATAACAGACAAAAAGAAATTAAGATTCCCACCACCATAGCTTCTTCATCGCTGATTTTTAAAATCCAGCCGATTATTCTCGGTGTAACTTTGCGTGCGACAACCAGTGCTAGAACAAAAAATATACTCACATTTAATAAAATATGTCCAACTGAGATAAAATCCATTTTGCCAGCAATTACCAAGCCAGAAACAAAGGCTAAAATGATTAAACCTAAAATATCATCGATGATGGATGCTGCCAGCACAATCTGGCAGGCTGGATTGCGTAAAATTCCTAAATCTTTAAATACGCGTACCGAAATTCCGGTTGAAGTTGCAGCAAGTGTAGCACCAAGAAATAGATTAAGCTTGATATCCTGACTACCAAAAATATACTCTGCGACTAACCATGTTCCAAGTGTAAAGGGAAGTATTATTCCAATAATTGCCGTAACTACGCCATGGCGCCCGATAGAAACTAATTCACCAAGTTTTGACTCTAAGCCGATTTCAAATAATAATAAGATGCTTCCTATTTCTGCTAGCAGTTGTATGCTTTGGTTGCTAATTAAATCAGACCAAAAGCCTAATTGGTAGTGTCCAAGAACAGCTATCAACATTCCTAGAGATAGCTCTCCGAGCACGCTTGGAAAGCCTACTTTTTGTACTACCCAACTTAAACATGCTCCGCCAATGATCAAAGCTAAGCCTAACAAGATGTAACTTTGCTCAGTACCATTGCTAGATTGTGCAAATGCAGCAATCGGCATAACTCCCAGTAATATAAACAGATAACGCCATAAAAACATAGATTGTCCTTGCAAAACAGTCCCCTATTATACATGAGAGTACAATAAAAATATTATCTTTTCCTCTTCGTATAAGTGCTAAAATAGCGTAATTGCAATAGACTTTTTGCATAAGCCGCTTCTTTAGTCCTTATCCATCGTTGTAAATGCTCTTACAGTGCTCAGTACTTTGTGTACATTCCGCGCCTCAAAGAATTTACTCCTAGCTTAAGAACCAAATAATTGCTTATGCAAGAAGTCTAATACATTTTTTGTTAAAACTGTTAACGGGGTAAGATTTAATATGTTTAAACCAGGTCAAAACTTTGAAGAGCTTTTTAGTCAGATTGCTAGCGCCAATCAATCATGGTTCCAAAATTTACTGAATCATTCAGGGGATAATGCGGCAAATCAGCCAGCCAATCCTTTTTTGGATATGTATCAAAAATTCTTTGATCATACTCAGAGTTACTTAAGCTCACAAAATCAGTTCTATCAGGAACAACTTGCGATGTGGAGTAAATTTTGTGACATGAATCAAGCATCTGTCGAAGCTGAACAAAAGAAACCTGCGGATCGTCGCTTTGCTGATCCGGATTGGGAAAAAAACCCATTTTTTTCATATTTAAAACAAAGCTACCTTAGTGTATCAAAGCAATTATTTGATTTTGTTAGCAAGTCAGATATGGATGATGAAACTAAATTTCGTATGGAATTTTTCATGCGCCAATATATTGATGCAATTTCACCAAGTAATTTTGCCTTGACTAATCCCGAAGTAGTTAAAACTATGATTGATACTCATGGTAAATCGTTAGCTGATGGCATGCGTAATATGATGGATGATGTCCAAAATGGCTATATTACGATGACAGATGAAACTCAGTTTGAAGTTGGTGGCAATCTTGCTTCTACGCCTGGTGCTGTAGTCTTTCGTAATGAATTGATTGAATTAATTCAATATACTCCAACTGGTGATAAAATTTATGAAGCACCGTTATTAATCGTTCCACCATGCATTAATAAATACTATATTCTTGATTTACAAGAAAGTAACTCAATGGTGAAATACTTGGTTGACCAAGGGTATAACGTATTCCTAGTATCATGGAAATCTGCAGATCGCTCAATTAAGAACTTCCGTTGGGAAGAGTACGCGAATCTGGGGGTAATTGCTGCACTAGATTCCGTACGTAAAATTACCAATAAGGAAAAAGTAAATACTTTAGGTTACTGTGTTGGTGGAATTATTTTAACTACTGCGGCAGTTATCCTAAAACATCGTGGTTTGGATTGGATTAATAGTATGGGGCATATGACTACGATGCTTGATCATACTGAACCTGGTGATATTAAAGCCTTCCTTGACCGTGATCTTATGAAATTACGTGAAGCCAAAAAACAAACTGGTGGTGTTATGTCCGGACGGATTATTTCACAAACCTTCTCTGCATTGCGTGCTAATGAATTAGTATGGAATTACTGGGTAAATAATTATTTATTAGGTAAAACTCCGCAAAAATTTGATTTATTATATTGGAATAACGACACGGTAGATTTACCAGTGCCAATGCATTCATTCTTAATGGAGCGTTTGTATCTAGACAATGCTTTAGTGAAAGGCGAGTTGGCTATTGATGGTCATAAAATTGACTTGAGCGTTCTTGACTTTCCGATTTATTTATTTGCTGCACAAAAAGATCATATTGTTCCGTGGACATCCGCATATAAATCAACTTGGTATATTAAAAACGCTAATATCCGTTTTGTACTAGGTGCTTCAGGACATACTGCAGGTGTGGTTAATCCGGTAACTACCGATAAACGTAACTATTGGGTTAATGATCAACTAGTTGAAGATCCGGCAGCATGGTTCCATAATGCAACAGAAATGCCTGGTAGCTGGTGGAAAGATATGAGTCAATGGTATGCAGAGTTGTCTGGTAAACAAGTTAAAGCACCAAAATTAGGCAGTAAAGACTTCCCGCCGTTGGAAGTTGCTCCAGGTGGATTTGTTAAAGCGCGAGCTTTATCAATAATTGAAGCCGAAACTGCATAAGCACCGCTCTGCGTCTTTGAGTCTTGTGCTTTGCTTACAAGAATCAAGTACTTTGAGCCTGCTGGATTTGGATTATTGAGAATTTTTTAACTTTTAAAAGGGATGAAATATGACAAAAGTAGTTGTAGTAGCAGCAAAAAGAACTGCCGTTGGTAACTTTAATGGTACCTTGGCTAAAGTTCCTGCAGCAGAATTAGGTGCAACAGTGATTAAAGCCTTGTTAGAAGAAACTGGCGTTAAACCAGAACAGATTTCTGAAGTTATCTTAGGGCAAGTTTTACAAGCTGGTGCTGGTCAGAATCCAGCTCGTCAAGCAGTGATTAAAAGTGGATTACCAAAAGAAGTTCCGGCTATGACAATTAACCAGGTATGTGGTTCAGGTTTAAAAGCAGTACATTTAGGTGCACAAGCTATTATCGCTGGCGATGCTGAGATCGTAATTGCAGGTGGACAAGAAAATATGTCACTATCACCACATTTTGTAGCTGGAATGCGTGATGGTTTTAAAATGGGTAACGCCGCTTTAGTTGATTCAATGGTTGCCGATGCTTTAACTGATGTGTATAACAAAATCCACATGGGTGTTACGGCAGAAAATATTGCAGAAAAATTAGGCATTACTAAAGCGGAACAAGATGAATTCGCTACTGCTTCACAAAACAAAGCTGAAGCTGCGCAAAAAGCTGGTAAATTTGATGCACAAATCGTGCCGGTTACAATTCCACAACGTAAAGGCGACCCAGTAGTATTTGCTAAAGATGAATTTATCAAACATGGTGTGACAGTAGAATCGTTAGCAAAATTAAAGCCTGCATTTAAAAAAGAAAATGGTACAGTAACCGCAGGTAATGCATCAGGTCTAAATGATGGTGCAGCAGCAGTTATGTTGATGAGTGAAGCTAAAGCTAAAGAATTAGGCTTAACCCCATTGGTATACATTGTAGCTGGTTCTTCTGCTGGTTTAGCTCCGGAAATCATGGGTTTAGGTCCGGTATATGCAACTAAGCAAGTTTTAGCTAAAGCTGGATGGACACATCAGGATTTAGATTTAGTTGAAGCTAATGAAGCCTTTGCTGCTCAAGCTCTTGGTGTGAATAAAGAGCTGGGTTGGGATACTAGTAAAGTAAATGTTAATGGTGGTGCAATTGCTATTGGACATCCTTTGGGTGCTTCTGGTTGTCGTATTTTCGTTGATTTATTGCACGAAATGAAACGCCGTGATGCTAAAAAAGGTTTGGCAACACTTTGTATCGGTGGCGGAATGGGCGTTGCCATTGCTGTGGAAAGAAAATAAGGAGCTTTAATCAATGGCTTATGTAATTACTGAATCATGTATTAACTGTAAACACTCTGATTGCGTTGATGTTTGTCCAGTGGATTGCTTTCGCGAAGGACCTAATTTTTTGGTGATTGACCCTGAGGAATGTATTGACTGCACTTTATGTGTAGCGGAGTGCCCAGTAGATGCAATTTTCCCAGAAGATGAAGTTCCTGCAGATCAAGAGCATTTCATTGCGCTTAATGAAGAATTATCTAAACATCCTAACTGGAAACCAATTATAGCTAAGAAACCTGCTCCGGCAGATGCTGAAGAGTGGGCTAAAGTTAAGGATAAATTCCATCTTCTTGATCGGAATGGAGCTTAATCCGCTCGTAACAAAAACCTCTGTTACATAGCAGAGGTTTTTTACTAGTGCGCCAGACATGGCGCGCATCTAGGCGGTGCAAGTCCGCTGTTAGCCCTGTCGATGGGAATAACGAGCCTATGTAAGGGTGTCTACCGTGAGGTAGAATCTGAAGGA
>Ga0214919_10005888_pt1 | contig 17096 bp, 17 predicted proteins | sample LL1503_MetaG_FD_177994 | JGI IMG/M metagenome (GOLD analysis project Ga0214919, IMG submission 177994) | Freshwater microbial communities from Lake Lanier, Atlanta, Georgia, United States - LL-1503 | ecosystem: Environmental > Aquatic > Freshwater > Lake | place: USA: Georgia | collected...
CATTGTGCGCATGCGGGAGGCTATGAGACATTTACGCTTTCGGAACTGCTACCCCACGGCTTTGGTCCGGCCAGCTTGAAGTAATCCGCTTTTTGGGGCGCGCGAGATACGCACAATTTTTTCGTGTCGAACACTTGCACGCGCACCGCAACATGGCAAAAGCGGTTCGCATAACAGGGAGTTTTTATGTCCATATTGTCTGACATCTGGATCCGCGAACAAGCGCAAGCGACCGGCATGATTGAACCATTTGTCGAGGCCCAGCGCCGTGACGGCTGTATTAGCTATGGCTTATCTTCTTACGGTTATGACGCCCGCGTTGCCGATGAGTTCAAGATTTTCACCAATGTCGACAGCTCTGTCGTTGACCCTAAGGATTTTGACCCGAGAAGCTTCGTCGATCGTAAGACCGATGTGTGCATCATTCCGCCCAACAGCTTTGCTCTTGCCCGCACGGTGGAATATTTCCGCGTGCCGCGCGATGTACTGGTCATCTGCCTTGGCAAGAGCACTTATGCCCGCTGCGGCATCATCGTCAACGTCACGCCATTGGAACCCGGCTGGGAAGGCCATGTGACGCTGGAGTTCAGCAACACCACGCCGCTGCCTGCAAAGATATACGCGAATGAAGGCGCGTGCCAGTTCCTGTTCCTAAAAGGCGAGCAGCCCTGCGAAACCAGCTATGCCGACCGTGCAGGCAAATATATGGGCCAGCGCGGCGTAACTTTGCCGAAGTTGTGATTGGGGTTGGAAGACTTGGAGGGTTGGAAGTGGGTGGGGTCCGGACAAACGGATGAGCTTCGTTTTCTGGCTTGTTCTGGGCCGGGAGCGGACAGTCCGCTTTATGCCCATCAGGCCTAGCCTCACTCTTGGCTAGACCATAAAAACTAATGGGCAAATATACGAAACTGTTCGTTTTCTAAGGCGAATACCGTGCCTCTGGCAACGCAAGTCAGGGGATCGTCTGCCACCACTACCGGCAATCCAGTTGCCTCGCAGATTGCATCATCCAAGCCACTTAAAAGGGCCCCTCCGCCTGTAAGTACAATTCCCTGGTCTACGATGTCCGCCGCAAGTTCAGGCGCCGTATTCTCAAGAGCAATTCTAACACCCTCAATAATAGCTCCGACCGGCTCCGATAGTGCTTCTGCAATCTGAATTTGGTTGATCGTGATTTCAGCGGGTACGCCGTTTACGAGGTCACGCCCCTTAATGCTTAACGTCTTGCCATGCCCTTCTTTTGGACGCCGCACTATGCCGGCTTCCTTTTTTACCCGCTCTGCGGTTGTTTCTCCGATTAGCAGATTGTGGTTTCGGCGAACGTAGGACACAATCGCATCGTCCATCTTGTCCCCGCCAACGCGAACAGATGCTGTGTAGGCAAGCCCGCGCAGAGAGAGTACGGCTATTTCGGTAGTGCCTCCACCCACATCGACTACCATCGATCCTATAGGTTCTGTAACTGGAAGGCCCGCTCCAATAGCCGCTGCCATTGGTTCAAGGATCAAGTGTACCTCCCTTGCCCCCGCATTAGATGCCGCATCCCTAATAGCTCGGCGTTCTACGGAAGTAGCGCCCGAGGGTACGCATATTACAACCTCGGGAGCCCTTCGAAAATTTTGTCGACCGTACACCTTCCGTATAAAGTGCTTGATCATCTGCTCGGCAACATCAATGTCGCCAATTACGCCGTCTTTAAGTGGTCGGATCACTTCAATGTATCCGGGTGTTTTGCCCAGCATGAGTTTGGCTTCATCCCCAACGGCCTTGACCCGCTTCACACCATTGATCGTTTCAATCGCAACGACAGACGGTTCATCCAGCACCAAACCGCGGCTAGGCACATGCACGATGGTATTGGCGGTGCCTAAGTCGATTGCGAGATCGTATGAGGCAAACTTAAATATCCTGCCCAGCATCACGCTTTATCTACTCTCATCTTGCCTTAACCAAATCGACAAGCGGCGGGCACAATGCGCTCGTGGTCTATTCACTCGTAAGAATGACCCGCCAAATTGGCAGGTCATTCTTACTCATTATGGGCTGTTCTAAGAGAGGTCAGAAGGTGTAACCAGCTGACACCCGCCAAGTGCGTGGCATGTTGTAGAACTTAAACCCTGGCGGGAAGTTGCTTCCCACGAAATGGTTATTGGTGCAATTTGTGCATTCCAACGACAGCTTCCAAGACGCCATGCTGGGTTTCAATGACAAGCCGGCGCCTACGAGCCATTCACTAGCCACAAAGTCACCCGGCACAGCCGCGCTGCCAACGGTATTACGGGACTGATAGCTGGCGTTGGCTGATGGTGTCAGTGTGAACGATCCTAGTTCTGCATCATATGATCCGCCGAAGGCCATTGTTAACTTTGGAGTCCGTTGCGGCTGGGCCAGATTGCCGAGCGGATCAACAATGCCTTGGCCGCAGCTGGCTGCTGTGCCAGCCTTACAGGCTGCCTGCTGGGCAACGATTGTAGCATCTGGGTTCAGGTATTTTGCCTTTTGCAAACCTACATTTGCAAAAAGCGAGACGCGCTCGACGGGCGCCCAGACCGCTTCCGCCTCCAAACCATAGTTTCGGAAGTCTGACCCGTTCTGCGTAACAAAGTTGATCGCGCCGGAGCCGTCGACAAAGCCGAGCGGGACTTGGAAGCCATTCACATCAGTGTAGAAGGCCGTTGCGTTGAGACGCAGCGTGCGGTCCAGTAGCTCGGTCCTGAAGCCTGTTTCATAGGACCAGACTTTTTCCGGTCCAAACTGCAGGAAGTTTTCTGCGCTGAGCGCGCGGGCGTTCCAACCGCCCGAACGGAAACCGCTGGTGGCAGATGCAAAGAGCATGACGTCTTTACCGGGTCGGTACTCCAACGCAATGCGCGGCGTCAGCTGCTTCGTGCGGTCCTCGAGGGGAATGCCTTCCGCACTGATGGCCGCAGATCCGTAAGGAACGCCAAATGGTAGCGGGGTAGTGCTCGGAACGACGCCAACCGTCTTCTTTTCGCTCGTATAGCGGGCGCCAACAGTTACCGTCAGTTGATCAGTCGGCTTATAGTCAAACTGTGCATAGATGGCGGGAGCTGACGTCTTGTTGTTGAGCACACGATCGCTCAAGACAAGCGGGAAGCCGAAAAGGGAGAATACGTCAGCAAAATCGGTTTGGTTGCTTTCGTGGATATAGAAAAGGCCCGCAGTGTATTGGAGCGTATTACCAATGTCTCCGGTAACCTTCAGCTCCTGGGTGAACTGTTTGAAACGACCTGCATTGACAATGGCGAAGCCTCCGGTCGGCAGCGCGCCGTCAAAAAGGTCTGACAAATAGTCCTGTTTGAGGTCCCTATAACCGGTAATAAACGCCAGATTGGCTTCTCCGATTTCAACTTGCAGGTTCGAAGTGAAGGAGACGTTCTTCGTGATGTTCTGAAGAACAAAGTTTGATTTGCGGCCTGCGACCAAGTTTTGCAATGGAGCAGCGTTGGTGTTTAATCCGGTATGGCTATAAAGCTTTCCGTCTATCAGAACCGAAGGCAGGTTAACGCCATTATCGCGAATGTAATCGGCCGCCACATCCCATGTTACGGTGTCCGACGGCAACACGCGCAAAGCGGCTCGCACGCCATAGCCGCGATTGCCGTTATTCTTTTCCCCCGTGGTCAGGTTATGAACATACCCATCGGAGCGGTTTCCAAAGGCAGAAATCTTAGTGAAGACCTTCTCGCTCAGCGGCAGGTCCAGCGATGCGCGAGCCGTCAATTGATTATATGCGCCATAGCTAGCCTCGGCATATCCGCCTATCGTTTCAGCAGGCTTTTTGAGAACGACGTTAACTGCCCCGCCCGTCGTATTGCGGCCGAAAAGGGTTCCCTGTGGGCCCCGCAGCACTTCAATACGATCAACATCAAAAAAGCTAAAGTTATTTGCATTTTGTCGGCTAACATAAATATCATCGACATAAGTTCCAACGGGCGGGTCAAAAGTGGAAATCGATTCCGTGTTGCCCAGACCCCGGATGAAATACGAATTAGCCGATCCGATTCCGACGTTGGTCGTGCCCGTCATATTGGGCACTAAGCGGGGAATATCAATCGTCGTTCGTATTTGTTTGGCGGCCAGTTCATCGCCGGAAATAGCTGTGACGGCGATGGGTACGTCCTGCAAGCTTTGCTGGCGACGCTGCGCAGTAACAATAATGTCAGCTAAACCATTAGATTCTGTGGCAGGCGCCTTTGCGTCCTGTGATTGCGCAAAAACTGGGCTGGTCGCCACAAGCGCCACCAGCGCTGCTGTCCAGCTAACGTGACTACGATAGTGTCTACGAAAATGATCCACGGCCGCTCCCCTTTTATTTGAAATTTGAGAAGTACAAGCTTACAAAGTTCTTTTCGTTAGTCTTACAATTTTTTGTTGTTTTGATTGGGATGGGTTTTCACCCTTTACGCTAAGGAAGGATTTCCAGCCATTCACCGGCCCCACCGATTTGGATTTGAGCCCTATTTGGTTCAACAGTGCCATAGAAGCTGACTATGGAAATACCACATGGCAGGCCGATTGACGACAACGGGCGCGCGGTCGCAGTTGATGGAAATGCGTCGATCTCCAGATAACTTTTAGCGTTCAACGCCACAGTGGTCAGGCGATGTCGATGATCTGCCAACATACCGTGCACGTGCGACAGGACGTCAATCCGCGCTTCAATCAGAGGTCCTGCATCCAATCCTTGCGTGGCGTAAAAATCGGCTGCCGCAGAGATGTCCGGGCTTCCCAGAACCATGATAAACAACTGGCTAACAAAACTGCTAGCCTTTGGCAGGTCAAAGCCAGGAATTTCGCCGTCAACTTCCGTGAGGTAAAGAACCTCGCCCGCCGGGCCGACAACCTGCATGGCTTTGATCTTGTCGGTAAAGTCAAAGTCCAGCACCGCGGGGGGGCCAATGATTTGAAATGGACTGCCTATTCGGCCGAGACGCTCCGCAAGCAAGTCAACGTTTTCTACGATGATCTCCGCGGCTGCCCATCCATAATGGCGCAGAGGTTGAAAGATCGGGTCGGGCTGCCCTTCGATCAACCGGATAAAGCGAGGTTCCCCGCTTTTCGGGCGCAGCACAGCCATCTTCGCGGAGGCTGCCTGCGGGACGCCCCATAATTGGGCCAATTCATCGCCTGCGATACTTATCGTATCCGGTACATAGCCCAGCCAACTTGCATAGGCCTCAACCGCAATATCAAGGTTAGGGGTAACAATCGTCACGCCGGCAAGGGAGTCTAACATGCGAAATCCTCTCAGGAAAAGGTCAGATTTTGGTCAGCCGGCAACGTTCCATACGTCCCCTCAACCTCGAACATAATTTCTTCCGTCAGGCGAAGCGCCGCCGGATTTAACTTCAAATCGCGTCTGGAAATAAGGCAAGCATGACGCAGGATGGTTGTCTCGTTCAGGTCGAGAGTTACCAGCGCCCCCAGCTCGATCAGTGTGCCGATCATGTCGGGTGACACGGTCAAGACATAATCGTCATCCATGCATAACCAGGATCCAACTGCCACGGCGTCGCTGCGCAGGATCCGCCTCGGCGGCGGCAGTTTGGCGCGCATGTGGGCAACCTGGATTGCTTCGTAAATGTCTCCTCTAAAGGCTGGCATCATCCATGTAAAATTCTGGAGATCCAAGAGCGTCAACTCGCGAGAATTGGCCAGCGGGTGGGCTCGCCTAACCGCTAAGACATCCCTAATCTCGAAGAGATGCCGAAACTCAAGCAAATCTGAGTGCGCGGGATCATGGCTTGGCCCGCCACAGACAAAATCAACTTCGCCCAGAATGAGCTTTTCGATCATAACCTCAGTGTAACCCTCAATGATACGAATTTGCACATCAGGTTGCTCTAGATGGAAGCGGCGAATGGCCGTGGCGATAGGACGGCCGGTCATGGTTTCGCCGATACCAATGGTGACGCTACCACCCCGCGCGTCGCGCAACAGCTCGATTTCACCCAGCATGCGCTCGGCAAGCGCAATCTGAGTGCGCGCGCGCGTCAGCAGGAGGCGGCCAAAGATTGTCAGGCTATGCTTTCGGCCGCGCTTCCGATCCAAAAAACGCACGCCTGCCATTTCTTCCATTAACGCGATGGAACTGCTTAGTGCTTGCTGGGTGATGTTGAGCCGCTGAGCCGCTTCGGTGAAGCTACCCGCGTCCACAACCATCACAAAGCGCCGCAGCTGGATTAGCTCAATGTCGTACAAAATATATCCATGAAATTTGTTTCTTTAGCAATAATGTTGAGTTTATTGTGTTTCTATTATGCAATCTATTCAGCGTCAAGGCAGGCTTGGCCTGCCACGCTCGGCACAAGGAAAAATCAGGTGGCACTCCAGCTTCAGCACTCAATGCGTCCGCAACACTCTCCCGACGATATTGCGCGCGGCAGGTTCGTGTCGGGGCTTCGGTCCTTCATTCTAAACGACCTCGCTCAAGACATGCGACATGCCTACGACACCCGCGCGGCACGGAGCTTCGAAAAATTAGAGGGCCGCACGCCGCAAAGCAGTGCTGAAGCCCATAAGGCCATGCGCCCTGACCCTGCCTTCAAAGTATACAGCGCCTGTCGAGTTCATGCGCAATCGATGGTCTGGGACAGTGTAATACCCGTTGTGGTCCGCAACAGCGATCAGATGGACCGCGCAGTTGACGAGACAAACGCCATGCAACAGGTCGCGCTAGATCCCAATCTTATCGTTCCACGCAACGTCGAAGGGTTGGACGTTCATCTCATGCCTGGCGGCTATGCCAAACGGGATATATCTCAAGTCGCAGCGGGCGCTATCTACGATCAGGGCCTCGCCGTTTTTTCCATGGGTCTGATGGGCGAAAATCTAGACGATATCGGTCTATCGATGTCAGCCTATATCCGCGCTGCCTTTCCCGATTTTAAACCGAGAGATATCCTCGATGTCGGATGTACAATTGGTCACAATACCTTACCTTGGAAAATGGCCTATCCGGAAGCCGCTGTCCATGCAGTAGATGTTGCGGCACCCGGCCTTATTTATGGCGCCACCCGTGCAAAGCTGCAGAAGGCCGATATTCATTTTCACCAAATGAACGCTGAATCTCTAGGCTTTGAGAGCGGATCCTTCGACGTCGTCTTCTCGTCGATGTTCCTTCATGAACTTTCGGCTAAGACGCGCGCCGCCTTTTTCAAAGAAGCTAATCGCCTATTGCGGCCCGGAGGCCTCCTTCTCAATATGGAGCTGCCGCCCAACAGTCAGATGGGAGCGTTTGAAGGCTTTTACCTTGATTGGGATTGTTATTACAACAACGAGCCTTTCTACAAAGGTTTCCGCGACCAAGACCCACGCGCGTTGTGCCGCGCTGGTGGCTTTGATGACGCCGACTATTTTCAATTTGTTGTGCCCAGCATAGGTATCTACGGCGCAGAAGCGGTCGAAGAGGCCGCGCGCGCGCCTCTGTCGGTTGACCAAGAGACCACGGGCCGTCTTGCCGAAGGCGTGCAATGGTTCGGCTTCGGAGCGTGGAAAGTTGCATGAACGCGGATCGTGAACCCGAAGACACGCCTGCCGGCCTTTACGGGCCTGATGGCCGACCGCAATTCTTCAGCGATCCCGCGATGGACCGTTTTGTCCCTGTAGTCCTCAATCTTGCATCTGAGATCTGGCTTCAGCATGAAGCTATCGCCAACCTCAAGGCATTGCTCGCCAAACATGGCATCTTGACCGACGGCTCTTTGGATCAGATCGCGCGCGAAAGCGCAACCGACGATACACGAGAGGCCACCTTAAGAGAATTTCTTGTCCGTGTGCTCGGCCCATTACGTGAAATGGCCTGATGCGGACAGACCCAGCAGCTTGCTGAAAGCGGCCTGCGGCAAATCGGATCAACGAGGAGAAGTATCAACATGCGACTGATTGTACTCTTTTCTCTAAAGGCCGGCGTCAGCCATGAGGATTATCAGGCATGGGCCCTGTCCCGCGATTTGCCGACTGTCCGCGCACTGCCCTCGATTGCCGGCTTTGATGTATTTCGGGCGACAGGCGTCCTTGGCGGCGGCGTGGCCCCGTATGACTATGTCGAAATCATCGACATTGCCGACGCAGATATGTTCGGGCAAGATGTCGCAACTGAAAAAATGCAAGAAATTGCCGCAGAATTTTCCGGGATGGCCGAAGCGACGTTCCTGACTACGGAGCCCCTCTGATGAAACGCCTTGCGGGCAAGGTAGCGGTGATAACCGGTGCGGGGCGTCCAGGTGGGCTAGGTGCCGCTATTGCTCGCCGACTGGCGGAGGATGGTGCTAGGATCGTTATCTCCGATATCGGTCAAGTCGTTGACGAGGCCACACCGCTGGAGATGATCGGGGCGGCAGAAGACATTGCGCAGGTGGCAGCGGAACTTAAAGCATGCGGCGCAGAAGTTTCTGCCCATGCATGCGACGTCCGGCAGGCCAAACAGGTCGACGCATTGGCCGAACATGCGGTTGCTCGATTTGGAGCAATCGACATCTGGGTTAACAACGCTGGCATCGGCTATATCATGAAGCCGCTTGTTGAGGTCTCAGCGGAGGATTGGGCAGCGGTTATCGACGTCAATCTTACCGGCAGCTTCAATGGTGTAAAGGCAGCCGCCCTGCGTATGATTGCGCAGGGGAAAGGCGGGCGCATTATCAACATCGCAAGCCAGGCGGCCAAGTCAGGATTCCCTTTTGCACAGGCCTATTGCGCCTCCAAGCACGGCCTTGTGGGCCTTGTACGGTCGGCAGCTATTGAACTTGGGCAGTACAATATCACGATCAACAATGTCTGCCCTAACCATGTAACTACCGGACTGGGCGCTTGGCAAAACAGCTATTTCGCGGAAAAAACGGGTCGTACAGTTGAAGTATATTTGGCCGACATGGCTGCCCGCATCCCGATGGGCAGACCCGGTCTACCCGAGGACACGGCAAATGCCGTTGCCTTTTTGGCCTCCGAAGAGGCGCGCTACATTACCGCAGAAAGCCTCAACGTGTCGGGTGGCGAAGAACCGCATTGAGCGCAGCACCGACATCGCACGTTTGGGGCAAATCCGCGATGAGTTCCGATAGTCCAACATGACACGCCTCCATACCCACAAAGGCAAGGCATGTCCGAGCTTTTTCGAGATGTTCAGCCGGGCTGAGTGGCCAATGCGGCGAACCAAATTGGGCGACAACATCGACTTTGCAAACCCGGCCATCAGTCAGCCGTGCTTCGGCGAAAGCCGGAACAAAGGCAGCTGGATCAGCGTCGGCATTGGCCACAACGCGGATCCGTTGCGCCAGATTGTGCAATGCATGATCTGTCAGACGTTCCTCCCTAAAATCCTCCAGCCCCACCGTGCCCCGCATGAGGACCACTGCCCCCAGCCAGGGGAAACACAATCGGGCATAAGCTGGGCTCATCGATTCTGTCGCGGGTCGGCCAACAAGTCGATGTATCAAGGGTGGTGCCTCATAGACAAGCGTCTCAAGGTTGGCCGCGCAGAGCCCTTGCGACCGCATCAACTCTTGGGTAGCAACAATGGCACCATGCGCTGCACGACCAGTCGGAAAAGGTTTCCAGCTCACCTCGGTAATCCGATGCCCAACGCCAAGGCTGTCAAACAGGCGCGTCAGATCGAACCCGGTTTCAAACAATGGCAAATAGCCAAAGGGCCCGTCGATCGCTGCCATCGGTCCGGGCAGTCCAGCTTCAGCCAATTCGATGGCTTGCAGGGCAGATCGAGCCGCTTGGGCAATTTGAACTGGCAAGGCTGGTTTGCCTTCAACATGCGCCTGCATCGTCCCAGATGCAAAGGCCAGCGCATAACCAATGGCATTGCGGGTCGTCTCCAGATCACATCCACGCAAATTGGCGAGGGCGGCCACCGACCCAAAAATCCCGGCCGTTGCAGGACGAAAGAAGCGCAGTGGGGTCGTCGCCGCCAGTCCCAACCCCACAGCAACATCAACCCCAGCAACGAGAGCTGTCAGCAATGCCGGCCCCGTTCGCGGTACCCCACTTCCCAAATCGGAGAGAAGCGCAGCGAGGATGGTCGCAAGGGGATGAACAACAGCAGGTTCGTGGACGCAATCAAACTCTTGCGCATGGATCTGAAAAGCATTCACGAACGCCGCATCTGCTGGCGCCAAGCGTTCCACACGACCCAGCACAAGGCAATCCCCGCCTTGGCCAGACCAGCGCGACACCGCTGTCCATATATCCTCGGCATGCGGTGCTTGAGCGCCAGCGATGCCAACGCAGAGGCTGTCATGAAGGAATTTCGCCGCGGCCAGACGCGCCGGGCCATCTATAGCTTCCCAATTCAATCCAACGGCATGGCTCGCAATCGCACCTGTCGCATCCATCGCCTGCCCCTCGCCATTTGAGATATCCTTAGCATTTTTAGCCCCAAACACCCCAACAGAAAAACTTTGTGGAGCCGTGAATATGCCCTTAACTGTTAATACGCTGCCAACACTGCTTCCTGCCAGCGAGACTATCTTTGAACTGACCGTGCCGATCCTTATAGCAGGTGCAGGGGCCTGCGGATTGGTCGCTGCACTTGCTGCACATGAAGCTGGCTGCGAAGTTGTCGTTCTGGAAAGAGATCCGTTTCCACGCGGCAGCACGAGCATGTCGCTTGGTGCGTTGTGCGCAGTCGGGACGCGTGACCAGTCGGAACGGGGCGTTATGGACACTGCCGATCTTTTCACGGCTGACGTCATGGCAAAGACAGGCGGACAGGCGGACCCAGCTCTTGCACATGCGGTCGGCCGACTTTCCGGCGCCGCGGTTGACTGGCTGCGCGATCGTTTTGATATTCCCCTAACTCTCGACACAGCTTGGAAACCAGCCTTTGGGCATAGCGTGATGCGGATGCATGTTACGCCAGGTCGCAGTGGCGCAGACTTAATGGATCGATTGCTTTGCGCTTGTGATCTCGCGGGCATCCCAATTCTTACCAATGCCCGCGTCACCAATTTATTTGCCGAGCGGGATGAGGTGATGGGCGTGCGCTACAAAAGGCCCGATGGCAGCACAGAGGATATCGGCTGCGGCGCACTGATCCTGGCAACTTGTGGCTTTGGCGGCAATGCCGACATGATTTCTCGCCATATCCCCGATATGGCCAATGCACGCTATTTCGGATGGGATGGAAATCGTGGCGACGGCATTTTGCTTGGCGCTGCGCTTGGCGGAGAGTTGGCAGATATGGACGCCTATCAAGGCTTGGGCCTACTCGCAGATCCCGCTGGAATTGACCTAAACCCAAGGTTTCTCATCGAAGGCGGCATTCAGGTCAACCATGAAGGGGTGAGGTTTTCGCATGAGTTGGATGACGTTTCGGGCCAAGGCGCCCGCGTCATCGCTCAGCCTGGCGGTGTTGCTTGGGTTATCTACGACGAACGCATCCACGCCTCTTGCGAAGACCTACCTCAATATATCTTGCTGCGCGAGGTCGGCGGCGTCGTGCAGGCAGGCAGTATCGAAACGCTGAGCGCGCGTTGCGGTATCAACGCTCAGGGTTTGCAACAGACGCTTTCCGAGATCACCGATGGCCAGACGGATCAATGGGGCCGTCTCTTTACAGGTCCTGAGCTTCAGCCGCCCTTTTACGCCGTAAAGGTCACTGGCGCCCTCTTTCATACGCAAGGTGGGCTCAATGTTGATGCCGAAGCACGCGTCTTAGACCCGGCAGGCCGCCCCTTACCAAATCTTTTCGCCGGCGGAGGGGTCGCGCGTGGGCTCAGCGGTCGCGGTCCATCCGGTTACCTCCCGGGTGCCGGCCTCTGCACAGCTATCGCACTTGGCTATGCGGCTGGAAAATCTGCGGCCGATCTTGTCTCGGCAGAGCGCCCAAAACTCGGGACATAGAAATCAGCCGGGTCTATCGCCGCCTTATGTCGGGGCGCTTGAACATGAACAGCAATGCTCCACTGCGTGCAGCAGTCGAATGGATTGTGCGCTTGATAGGCAGAAATTTGATTGTTTGAGCACTGCGGATCGTCGTTGCGGCTAAGTTGGCTAAATTAAGCGTGATCACGCTAAGGGGTTTTATTCATGAATTGAGGCGGATGTCCGCTTCTGGGCGCAAAGCTGTCTCGAGAGGGACTTTCCTGCGAATGTCCGCAATTGGGTCGTGAGCTGAAGCAAAAAATCTGAAATCACAATTCTTTCCGGATTGACTATATTATCCATATAGGTTATTATAACTAACCATGCGAACCATATCAGACTGTGAACCCGAATTCACTCCCGTCGCGCTTGACCGCGTGCGGCATGATGGTTGGACGCCGGAGCGGCAGCGGTTGTTTTTGGTTGCGCTGGCGGCGATGGGGACGGTCGATTCTGCGGCGCAGGCGGTGGGGATGTCGCGGATTTCGGCTTATAATCTCAAAAGACGTGTGGGTGCGGAGAGCTTTGCGGATGAATGGGACCGGGCGCTGGGTTTCGGGCGGGGCATGATGTTCGATTGTGCCATGGAACGCGCCATCCATGGCGTCACCACGATTAAGATGCGGCTGGGCGGCGCGTTTGAAGTTCAAACTGGCCCTGATATCAAGCAGTTCATGAAGGTGTTGCGCTTGCCCCCGCCGCGCCGCGCTGCCAAGAAGAAACCCCGCGCGTCCTAAGTTTACAAAAAATGCCGTGTATGGATATATGTTTGTAAACTTAGGGTCAGGAGACCCTATAACGCCATCACCCCAAAGAGAGGAAAATTCATGCCCACCACCCCACGCGAGTTCGATACCATTGTCTATGGCGCGACGGGCTATACAGGGCGTTTGGTGGCCGAATATCTGAAGGACAAGAATGGCCTGAAATGGGCGATGGCGGGGCGTTCGCTCTCCAAGTTGGAAGAGGTCCGCGACCTTATTGGTGCCGCCGCAGACACAGATTTGATCGTGGCCGATGCGTCTGACCCCGCTTCGCTCGACGCGATGGCCAAGCGCGCCAAGGTCGTTTTGACAACAGTTGGACCCTATCAACTATATGGCAATGAACTTGTCGCCGCCTGCGTTGCCAATGGAACCGATTATACCGATCTGTGCGGCGAACCGGCTTGGATGCGCCAGCAAATAGACCAGCATGACGCGGCCGCCAAAGCGTCAGGCGCGCGGATCGTGTTTTCCGCCGGCTTTGATTCCATTCCCTCTGATTTGGGCGTGATGATGCTGCAAAAGCATTGTGTGGATACCTTCGGTGCACCTGCCCCGCGCGTAAAAGGCCGCGTGCGTGCCATGAAGGGGACCTTTTCCGGCGGCACAGCAGCAAGCCTGAAAGCGACAATGGCGGCGGCGGCGAAAGACCGAGCAGTCGTTGGCTATCTTACCAATCCGTTCAGCCTGTCAGGCGATTTTGACGGCCCGCCGCAACCTGCAGGTAACAAGCCAGAATATGACGAAAGCTTGGGCAGTTGGGCGACCAGTTTCGTCATGGCCCCGATCAACACCAAAAATGTCCACCGCACCAACCATTTGCTGGCCCATGCTTATGGTGCAGATTTTGTTTACGATGAAATGGTGCTGACGGGCCCCGGCGAACAGGGCGAAGCCACGGCCAAGCATGTTGCCTCCACCCCCATGATGGGTGGCGCGGATGATCCCAAACCCGGCGAAGGCCCGACCAAAGAAGAACGCGAAACCGGCCATTATGACGTGTTGTTCATCGCGGAATATCCCGATGGCCGCACGGCCCGCTTCAGCGTCAATGGCGACCGTGACCCCGGCTATGGTTCGACCAGCAAGATGATCAGCGAAACCGCGATTGCTTTGTGCGAGCATAATGGTCCCGGCGGCGTGACAACGCCCGGTGCCGCCTTGGGCGAGCGCCTTGTTGACCGATTGCAAAAAAATGCTGGATTGATCTTCGCTGTTGAGAGCTGAATACTTCGATAAAGCCCGGGATGGGACGGGGACGACAATGCAAAAACTACACGTACTGGCAGGTATAATCGCTATTGGTTTAGCTTCGCCCGCAACCGCAGATATCAGCCCCCCGAGCAATCCTAAGCCAGAGCGCCTGAAGGCTGACGTCGAAAAACTCGTTAGTTTTGGCACGCGCCATACGCTGTCATCGGCGACTGATCCCAACGGTCGCACGCTTCCGGTGCCAAGTTGAAGGTGCAAGGCTGTCTGCGTGATATTGGCAAAATGCAACGATGGCTGTTAAAGGCGTCGCTATGGCTTTTGACCTTCCCGAAGATTTGCTTGAAGAAACTTTCTTGGCCTCAACTGGGCCGGGTGGGCAGAATGTCAACAAAGTCGCTACCGCATGCCAGTTGCGCGTGGACGTCTATGCGCTTGGCCTGCAACCTTATGCCTTTCGTCAGTTAAAAATACTCGCGGGGAGCAAGATGACGATTTCGGGCGAGCTAATCGTCACCGCGCGCAGCAACCGCACGCGCGAGGCCAATCGGCGAGACGCCCGCGCACGCGTGATCGAACTGATCGACCGCGCGCATGTCCGCCAACCCCACCGCGTCGCCACAAAGCCAAGCAAAGCGGTCAAGGCGCGGCGCGTCAACGCGAAAAAGGACCGGTCCACGATCAAGAAAAACCGTGGCAAGGTCAGCTTCGATTGATAAGGCAAATCCATGTATACATTTCAAATTGATGCCACCGCGCCGAAATCCGAACTTTATGCTGAATTGGCGCGCGCTGCTGACGCGTTGACCAGCGGGGAACCGGACGCAGTCGCCAATATGGCAAATGTCGCAGCGTTGCTTTGGGAATATCTGCCCGATGTCAACTGGACAGGATTCTACCGTGTGGTCGATGGCGAACTTGTCCTAGGGCCATTCCAGGGCAAGGCAGCCTGTATCCGCATCCCTTTTGGCAAGGGCGTCTGCGGGACCGCCGGACAAACGGGCGAAACGCAGTTGGTCGAAGACGTCCATGCGTTCCCCGGTCACATCGCCTGTGATGCTAACAGTGCATCGGAACTGGTCGTGGCGTTGAAGCGTGCTGGTCAGGTTATTGCTGTCATCGACCTCGACAGCCCCTCACTAAATCGTTTCGATTCCGAGGACGCCAAGGGCATTGAGCTGCTGGCTGGGATCATCGCTGCCAGGATCTAATCGCTTGCGTCAAATTTAGCACAAGCGCCTGTCTGTAAATTACAGAGCCTGCGCCTCAGCGTCGGGATCAAAATATTCCCATCCATCAAGACCAAGACGCTCCAATGGCCTGTAGCGCGTCTTATACTGCATCCGCGCTGCGCCGTTGACCCAATAGCCCAGATATACATATTGAAGCCCTGCGGCCCGTGCGCGCATAATATGGTCCATAATGATGAAGTTACCAAGGCCAGCGCGGCCCTCGATATCCGGATTATAAAAACTGTAAATCATCGACACGCCATCGCTCTGCTGATCGGTCAGGCAAGCGCCGACCAATTCGCCAAGTCGGCCGAACCGTGTCGGTGTGCGATATTCGATCACATGGCTGCGAACGGGAGATTGTTCAACCATGTCAGCATAGTCCATGTCGTCCATATTCGCCATACCGCCATCGGGATGGCGGGACGAGAGATAATGGCGCAGGAGGTCATATTGCTCGGTAGTTGACCAAGGGCGGCACACGCTGACCACCAGATCCGCATTGCGGCGCAATATCCGTCGTTGCGTTGCGTTCGGCCGGAACTCGTCAGTCCGAACACGCACCGATACGCATGCTTTGCAGTCTAGACAACTGGGCCGATAGGCGACATTCTGGCTGCGACGAAAACCGATGCGGCCAAGCGCCTCGTTCAGTTCGTCGGCGTGATTGCCATTGAGTTCGGTAAAGACTTTACGTTCGGTTTTGCCCGGCAAATAGGGACAAGGGCCAGGACTAGTAACAAAAAATCGCGGGAAACGAACTGGTGCACTCATATTCTCTTCGCTCACCTGCCTTGGCTTTTAAGAAAATCTTTACCTTTTATGCACACCTCATCCAGCTCTGAAAAGCGAATTTACCATCTTTCTTACGATGCCTGTTTATTTATTAAGCTCGACGCGTTCGACTTTGTATCCAGCGTCATTCAAGCCATCGACAAGCCCTTGTAACTGCTGGGCATCGCGGGCTTCGCATTCGATATCGGTGATCAGCCCTTTGGCAGGCAGGGTTGTAAAGATACGCTGATGGTAGATTTCGATGATATTGACATTATGTTCGTTGAAAAGGCGCATGACCTTAAACAATGCGCCGGGTCGATCCTGCAATGTCAGGCGCAAACGCGCTAGGCGGCCAGACCGCGCGAGATCACGCAAAAGGACATTGGCGAGCAGCCGCGTATCGATATTGCCGCCGCACAGAACGATGCCGACATTCTTGCCAGCAAATATCTCCGGATTGGCCATCACCGCTGCTAGGCCAGCTGCACCGGCGCCTTCGACCACAGTCTTTTCAATCTGCAACAAAAGGCTGACTGCAGTTTCCAGTTCCGCCTCGCTAACCAAAACAATTTCGTCCACCAGTTCACGGATGACTTCACTGGTGAAGGCACCGGGAATTTTAACCGCAATGCCCTCCGCCAAGGTGTCGCCCTCACACGGCATTTGGAGATTTTTAAGCAGCGCGTACATTGACGGGTAAAGTTCGGCCTGCACGCCGATTAGGCCTATGTCAGGCTTCAATGCGCGCGCGGCAGTCCCCATTCCCGACAGCAAGCCACCTCCCCCGATTGGCACCACGAGCATGTCCAACGATGGGGTGCTTTCAAGCATTTCCAGCGCGACCGTCCCCTGCCCAGCGGCAACGTTGGGGTCATCAAAGGGATGGACAAATGTCAGACCCTGTTCTGCCTCAAGCTGCCGCGCATGTTTATAAGCATCATCAAAGGTCTCACCAAACAGAACCACCTTACCGCCAACGCTTTCAGTCTGCATCACCTTCACGGTAGGTGTCGGCACCGGCATGACGATAGTGACCGGAATCCCAAGACGGGTGCCATGATAGCTCAGTCCCTGGGCATGATTGCCAGCTGATGCAGCGATGACCCCCTTGCTGCGTTGTTCTTCCGATAGCAATAGTATCGCATTCAGGGCGCCCCGCTCTTTATAAGCCGCTGTAAACTGAAGGTTTTCAAATTTCAGATATATGTTCGCGCCTGTT
>Ga0214919_10005889_pt1 | contig 17092 bp, 13 predicted proteins | sample LL1503_MetaG_FD_177994 | JGI IMG/M metagenome (GOLD analysis project Ga0214919, IMG submission 177994) | Freshwater microbial communities from Lake Lanier, Atlanta, Georgia, United States - LL-1503 | ecosystem: Environmental > Aquatic > Freshwater > Lake | place: USA: Georgia | collected...
TCTGGTTGGTAATCATCAGACCACCTTACTCCTTTTGTATGAATATATAATATATAGCAATTTGGATTTGTCTGGGAAAATTCACAAATTTTATTAATGGTAGGAATTTCATGCAAGCCAGGGTTTTCGGACAAGTTTTCAACTATGAATTGTTCCCCAAATGTGTTTTCAATTGATAGTCCAATATTGTAAATAAAGACTTTTGTCAAAATATCCAAAATACCAGAATGCTTTAGTTTAAGCACCAAATGTTCTAGTCGTTTGGTCCCCTTTTCAGGTAATGTACAACTATGTATAAAACAATATTTTTGCCCTTGGAAAAACTTATGATAAGGAATCAACTTTAAATTTTCGGTTGGCAAAACACCAATACTTTCTTCGCTCAGTATATTAAATCCAGCCGCTAAAAGTCGATCACATCGAATATGTTCAAAATTTTTAGAATTGGTCGAATGGATGTTCAGTATGGTTTTGCATTTAGCAAGCTCTACATCCCTTTCATGTCCCCAACCTGAAATAATATGAACAGAAAATCCTCGCTCCATTAAATGAGCGACAACTTTTTTTCTGCGCAATGTAACGATAGAATCAAGATTGTTTGTTGAAGTGTTTCCATAAGTAATATAGCCGTAATCAAATGTTTTTGGCGTCGATTGATATAAATTACTCAAATAGGATATTTCATCTTTGGTACAGATATATTCAAGTAATTGTGCTTGTACACCAATTTCTGTCAAAATTTCAATATTCGCTCTACTATAATCATATATTTTTAGATTCGGGTATTGTTTCACAATTTTTTTGACAATTTCCAAATTGTTGGAGGACGACAAGGGTTCGGTATTCAAAAAGCTCAGTTCAGTGTTTGTGTTTTCAAAACTGTTGTATAGTTCAAAATCCTCCAAGAACATTACAAAACTAATTTTACTAGGCCTGCTTGCCATTGCAAAAATTTTATCCTTTGTATATTTGATATTATATTTCGATTTCAAACCTTTGATATAATCTTCCAACACTAGGAAATTATGTTTCGAGTAGCCATAAAATATCCATACATCGTTTTGCTGGAGTGATATATCTGGAATTTCATTCACAATGATTTTTTGAGTTTTAAAATTAATAAATGCATAATCGTTTTCTTCCACCTTGTAAATAACTTCTTGATTTTGTAATATAAAAATTTGTTTAACAATACCATAACAAGGATCACCAAATATTTCATTCTTGTATGCAGGAATATAAATCCAATCTGTGTGTGCCAAAAAATCCTTGTATAAAATCTCGGATACAATTGTAAATCTTTTTGCTTCTTCACTTCCATAAACAAACTCTAATTTTGTTCCAAACGCATTATCAATCAGATTATTTTGCAATCCCAACATGCGCTCTGTCAAATTTTTTACAAAAATTTCTTGTGGATCCTTGAAAATATCCATCCACATTCTTGAAAAGAATGGTTTTTTAAAATAACTAGCATATAGTTCACTGTCAGTATCTACCTTTCTAATATGATCAATCAACGCATCCCAATTGGGAAAATCGTTTGCATTAATAAAAGTAGTGGGTTCAAAATCCAATACAACATCACAAGTTCCCCAATAAATTGGAATACATTGAGATTTGTATAAATCGCAAATTTTCTCCGTCACATAACCTGGAAAATTTTTACTCTCAAAAGCAATTCCAAATTTATAATCATTATTATGTGCAATTTTACCAGAACATTCTAAACCCAAAGGAACTTGATAGCCAATATTATTCAAATAATTTCCACCACAATCTACTTTTTTATAAGCGGACAATTTATCGATAAATTCTTTACGATTATTTTCAAGGCCTGGCCCGCTCGCAATAAAAGAACAAAATTTTGTTTTATATGTTGGAACGCGCGGGTTTGCAGCTTGTAAAATTAATTCCTTATTCATATAGCAAAGCCATAAAGGTAATCGAATATTGTTGATATCATTGTAATCAAAAGTTAGATTTAAATCAGCCTCTCTTCGTTGTGAAAATGGTTCGCCACAATAAAATATTTTGCGACAATTTTGGACAGATTTGTGTTGGTCTCCAAAAACACTATAGATTAAAATATCAGGACTTTCGGTAGGCTTGACAATTTGAATTTCCATGCCATTTGCATACTTTATTAATAGCCTTGTAAAGAAATTATTCTTCGGGTCAAAAATACCACCGCAATATTCAGTATTCCACCAATCACAAAATGCAATCCTTTTTAATATTTTTTGTTCTTGTTCGACATGCTTGAAAGTCAAACACGAACCATTATGAACATTGGTTCCTAGCGGATTTGAGTCCATTAGCTTACCATTGACCAAAGTTTCATTCAAAGTATGTAAACGAATGACATATCCATACGATTGAACATTATCGATTGCGCTTTTAATAGAGCAAGTATTGATTACCTTGATTAGTTTTTGTGCAGCCTTTTTACTTATAATATAAGCAAAGGTTACATTCCATATTTGATATGGATCTTTTGGAATTATTTTTAATTTTTGTGTGTCCTTATTCGTCGGTTTAGAAGTATTGTATTCACCCAAAGCTAAATGTTCAATATCTTGTTGGACAAACTTTTCGACAATATAAGCAAGCTTTTCACCAAATTTGGGACATAATTCAACATCATCCTCCAATATAATGTAATATTCATTTTTATTGTCAAAGGCTAGCTGTTTCCACAATTTAAGATGACTTAGAGCGCAACCTAACACACCTCTTTTGTAATTAAAATCATTTTGATTAAATAACAACCGCAAATCTTCAGTCGGCAGTAGTTTGTCACCATCAACCGCATTAATAAACTCACATTGTAGCTCGACTTTTTCAAATTGCTCTTCCATGTAAAGTCTTCGATCCTTTCGCCTTTCCAGACTAATGACTTTGGGAACGATTGAACGCTCATCAAAAATAATATCAAACCATTGCAAAGCTCTCTGAGACCAAGAGCAGGATTTTGCGTATGCATATCCTCGTTCTTTGATAAATTCCTTTTTTGATTCATCATGCATTTGTAATAGAGATTCAAGTTCTTTACCTCTTTTCATACGAATCCCATAATCACCCAAGGTATCGACTAGTCCAGCAATAGGATAATAGAAGCAAATGACTTTGGATGCGAGCATTTCCAGAGCTGTAATACAACTTGTTTCTTTAAAATCGGTCGGGTACATCCAATATTCGACACTTCCCATTAGTGAATATAATTGAGTCTTGTTTAATTTACCAAGATGTTGGATGCTTGGGTATTGTTGAATAATTTTTACCAAGGACTTTTCAGATTCATTCACCGGAAAATTATTATAGCAACAAATAAATAATTGAGCATTTGGTTTGGAATTTAAAATCACAGGCCACAATTGTAATAATTTGTCAAGACCTCTTTCCGTACAAGAAGAGTATATAAATGTATCTTTTATTTTAACTTGAGCGTTTAGCAGGTCCATAGGTATACCATTATTAATGATGGTTATTTTGTTAGACAGTTCTGGGTATTGCTCCAAAAAAAGTTCTTTATGCCAGGCGGTCTGACAAATACAAGCTTTTATTTTGGAGTCGTGTGTTTTTAAAATTTCTCCAACACTTTTGGAAGAACCATAAGGTAACAATATAATATCGTGCGCCCAAATTAATGTTTGGTGTGAATTGTAATAGGGATACAAATCAAAAAAACCAACATATCTTGAAACAATAATGGTATGAAATGATATTTTTTGTAAAAACGAAACCAAATCATTCAAATGCACAAAAGATATATTGTCAATTGTTTCGGTTTTAACTTGTCCAGCAATGAATATTTTATAATCTTTCGGAAATTGTTTTGCCAAGTAGCATACAGCTGATTCTGAACCACCCAAAGCGTTTGACAAACTATATGAATAATTCCAATCAATATTACTATAACCAGTATAAATTAATATATTTTTGCTGTCTGAACAATTGGTTTTCTCGATTTTAGGTAGTTCAATTCCATAATCTTTGTATTTTGTCAAAAAATCATATCGACTCAAATCATAATCATTTGCTAGCAAAAAATCTATATAAATTTGGAAATTTGATAAAAATTGCAGACTTGCCATCTCAATAAAAAACTGTAGATTGTAAAGCAAATTACCAATTAATTGCGGGCTGTCTAAAAGCCGTTTTTTAAAAATAATCTCATACATTGCAATTCCTGTTTCATACTTTTTCAAACGCTCGGCAATAATAATCATTGAATACGGTAACATAAAGTCTGCAATCCTAGGAACAATAAATAATTTATTATCAAATTGCATGGACAAATATTTAGTTTCCAAGACATCTTGAACAAGACTATAATAAGCAAAAGCGACTTGATATTGATTGTTCGCCATGTAATACACAATCAGTTCAAAAATACCTTCACATCGTTCTGTATCATATTTGAATGATTCTACTGCATAAAATAGTGCTGAATCTATCTTTCCCTCGCGTTTGTAACATTGAGTTAATTTTAAACAGGATACATATTTTTCTTGTAACCAATTGTCTTGACTTAAGACTAATAGATACCATTCAGCTGCTTTTTCGTATTGTTGTGAATCAAAAAAACTATTGGCTGCATAAAAAGCATATCGTTTATATATATCATCATTTTGAGCTTTTGCATCTTCAAAAGCCTTCACCAACAAAGAAGCATCCTTGGCATATTTACTTGCATCTTTACTACGTGCGCCAGATTTACCAGAAATCGTATAATAATCTCCTTTGAGTATACAAGACTTGTGATTCGCTTCGCAACAATGAATGGCCTCGTGCAAGACACCTTTATAAATCCATTTCATGGAATTATTAATTAGCTGTACACGGTGATAGCTTGTACCATTTTTATCACCAAATTGAAATAAATAGGCATCGTAGTCCCAAGTTTTTGGTAATTCAATATTGCCAATAAATTCATCATCAGCGTCGTGAATTAATAAATATTGTGTTTTCTTATAAGCATGTTGAAGCGCCAAAGTTCGATTGGTTCCAAAATCTGACCACTCGTCATCAAAAATTTCTCCAGGTATATTTTTCTGTTGAAAAAATTTTGTTATTAATTCTTTGGTATTGTCTATAGACCCGGTATCACTAATCACATAATAATTGATGGGTAATTTATTACAAAGTTTGGTCAAAGTTTCAATAATGATGTGGGATTCATTCTTTACAATCATATTAAGTCCAAGAAATGGAATTGTCATTTTTAAAAACTTGTACTAGTTTTTAAATAAATTATATATTTATTATAAGTAGTAGTTGTTTCGAAATGAAATTGCAAAGTTATTCAACATTTTATTGTCAACAACCTTGTGTAAAAAAAACATTTTCCAAAAATTTTTGCTGCAATTATACAAAATTGGGTGAAGAATTTACTACAGGGACTTTTTATAAATGTCCAGTCTATGATTATGTTTTTGTACCACGGGATTCATAGATTAATTTTATTAAATCTTGAACGAAATGTTTGACATCGGTTATAAATGGGTGTAAAATCTGTTTCTTCATAAAACAAGGTCAAAAGATAAGATAATACATTTGATTGTTGGTAAAAAATAATTAAAACTTTTATAAATAAAAATGGATAAAATAATTTCACCGGATGATGTAGATTTGCTTGCAGAATTATTAGAATTGGAAAAGTTTGATGAAGCAGTTCCAATTATTGTCAAATTATTATTAAACAAAGTCAATATTGATGAACTTCTTTATAAATATCCTCAAGTTTTAAAATGCATTACACCCATTTATCAAAAACAATTTTTACAAGAAGAACAATTATTTGAAAAAAAAGTAAAGGCAGGTAAATTAATTGATAGCCTTTTACTTTGCGGGAATATAGAAAAATCTAGAAAGATAATTGATTTATTTGGATTAGACGAACTTTTAGAATATATTCAACTTAATGAGTTTTCACTACCATTGTACATGGAAGCAGTTCAACAATTTTTTATTGAAAAGAGGTCTATGGGATTATGGAGTCTGGCTGAGAAGCTGGAGAAATTTAAATTTTACAAGGAATCCAAAAAGGCCTGGCAACAAACTCTAGAATTACTAGAAAACGAGCCTGGTATTATTGATCAAGATTTCGAAACTGTACAGGAATATATAAAAAAGCTGAATAGTAAAATTGCGATTGATACTATCAATGATGTCATTAATGGTAATATTCCGATATCGGAATTGCAAAAGCAACAAATCACCAAAAATGATTTACATTTATATTTAGGTAAAATACCTGGTATAAATTCCTTTACACCAAAGCAAAAACTTGTTGAAATCATACAATCTCGAGTTCAGCGCGGTTTGGTTCCATCTTCCAAGTACAAAAAAATTAAATTGTTGGGCGGAGGAGGATTTGGCAAAGTTTGGCTTGTCAAAGATGAACTTGGAAAAAAATTTGCGTTGAAACAAGGAATCGGCAAGGATGCTTGGGGAGAGATTGACTATCAATCCAAACTTTTAAAACAAGTCAACAAAGTGGATCCTGTACCTACAAATCTGAAATACATTAACAAGACCAATAAAAATGAACTTATCGTGCAATATTTGGATGGATTTATTACTTTAAAGGATTATTTTATTGCGCATAAAGATCGATGCCTCGATATTCTTAAAAAAGTAAATGTTTTGGTCGGTAATATGCATAAAAAAGGAATTAGTCATCGTGATTTGAAGAGAGAAAATATCATGATTCATCCGGATACAGAAGAATTGCGTATTATAGATTTTGGTCTTGGCTGTATTGATAAAACCAAACAATATCCCTGTCAAAATTATCGTGGAACAACAAAAATTTATTATCCTCATCCAGAACTGAACAAAAATTTTAAAGATTGGAAACGAGCGGATAAAAAAGCAGTCGATATAATAAAAAAATTTTGCTAAATCTAAAAGTTTACATTAGTAGGATAAAAAAAATGAAAAGTATTTTTATTGCGCTGTTGTTGCTTCTACCAAGTGTTTTTGGTTTTCGTGTGTTGTATCAACCAAAAAATCCAAAACAAGAGAAATTGGAAGGTTATCTTGGACAAAATTTTCCTATTGTCGTCGCTGAAGGACCTGCAGGTACAGGTAAAACCTTGCTATCGACTCAACACGCAATTCAATTACTACACGAAGAAAAGATTAAAAAAATTGTCATGACGAGACCTACTGTTTTTACAGGCAACGATATTGGGTTTTTACCAGGCACACTCGAAGATAAAATGCAGCCGTGGATGATGCCAATGTTGGATGTATTTCACGAATTTTACTCCAAAGACAAGTTACGAAAGCTCATTTACGACGGTCAAGTTGAAATTGTCCCATTAGGATTTATGCGTGGGCGAAGTTTTCGCAACTGTGCAATTGTTGCCGATGAAATGCAAAACTCCTCAACAGAACAAATGAAAATGTTATTGACACGAGTTGGTGAAAACAGTAAACTAGTCATTACGGGCGATTTAAAACAAACAGATCTAGGCGGAGGCATTGTTAATGGTTTGGAAGATCTTTTGGATCGTTTGCAATTAAAGTATACAAGCCCACACGAAATGATTCGAGATGGTTTTGGTATTGTGCGATTAGATGGACAGTGTATCGAACGACACCCAATTATTGTCAAGATTTTGGATTTATATTCGTAATGATGACACACTTTTGACGGGAAGATATCTAGTAGAATTCCATCCATTGCTTTCAAATTGCTTATCAATTAATGTAACTTCTTCAATAGTACAATCAAAAGTTTCTTGGTCTCCATTATCTTTGGTTGGTAATGTTATTATTTCACTTTGTAATTTATTATAAATGGATTTTAAAAAGGTTGCGGATAATAATCTCGTATCAATGAGTATTTGAGAAGGTTGTAAGTGTGTAGATAGCACAAAACCAACTAGAATAGACTTGGGAGCTTTCTTTCCCATCATATCAATAAGCGAGAAATGTTTTGCCAAACAAAAGTTTGTTGTCCAACTCATTGGATTTCCTCGACTTGATAAAGTAAGTTTATCACCAACTTGATAATTTTTCCATGTTTCTGGTATCGATTTTAATTCAAAAATTAATCCGCGAAATGCAAATACTACTTTTGATAGTTTTAGTGATAAATCTTTCAAAATATGTAATGAAGGAAAATTATTACTTCTACCGAGTAACCAATTTTTTAGTTCGTCAGTCAACCCTTTGCTTCCACTCAAACGGAATAAATCGATGTCTCCATAATCATCAATATTTGATAATAATTTTACAGAGGCTACATCATTATAATTTAATTCTTTAGGCGGACTCCTAAATGCTTTTTTATAAGTCAATTGATAAATATAATTATTGAACCCATCTCTAGCCCAAGATGGTTCATATTTATACCATAAAATTTCACAAATTGTATTCGCTTTTTTGAAATAGATTGGCATTACTGATTCCCAATCTGTAATTGGTTTACTTGATACAACATACATATGAATATTATCGACAGGAATATTTAAATTATCGATACATTTATGCGGGCTTACCAAATTTGAAATTGGTGAACTGTTGTATTGTAATTTTTGTATTGTCGGTAATTTTGGTTTTTTGATTTGTTTAGGGAATATTCCTAATTGATTCATTAAAAGTAATTGATTCTTGGTGTAGCATATTGTTTTTCGTCCAGTTTTTATTTTAAATAAATCTTTTTCTGGATATTCCCAAGGATAGTACCCACTCCATAAAATTTTATTTGCACAATCTGTATTTCTTTTTTTGGCTTGTTGAATTGTTTTTTCTGGATGCTTTTTAAAAGTTTGAATACAAACATTATCATTTAAACTTGAGGTAGGGGGTAATTCCTCCGTACCATAAACATCGGGAAAAGCACTAGACATTATTTTATTTAAATCATGAAATTATATATAATTTCATGATTAGTAAAAAATGTCTTATTGGGGTTTTGATCAACCAGATGAACCTCTTAAACATAGTCGTGATGTTGCGACATTAGCACCTGTAAAATTATCCTTTCAACAAAAACTTGCTTTGAAAGACAATCACAATTATTACAACATCATCGTTTGGTACCAAAACCACTGATTTCACAACAAGAGGCAAATTCACAATTATACGAGCTACTTAGAATTTTAATCGAGCAAATCGTGGTTAAAAAAGCTGCGGCAAATGTAATTAAATGGAACTTGTATAATTTGTATTTGAGTAAGGAATCGGAGTTGAAGACAATACATAATCGTTTATATGAAATATTGACAATGCTAGAGTAAAAATAAAAAATGATTTTATTGGAGAATTTCATAAGTAATTCAAAAATGAGTGAAAAACCTTTCTCGGACAAGAAATTAATCGAGGAAAAAAATAAAATTATTAAAGACTGTTTCAAACAGGAAAATGTTGAAAAAGCACATTGTAAAGAAATTTTTGATAATATGAAAGTTCAAAAGGAAAAATTAGAAGATATTTTTAAAGACTACACTTGGAGGCTGTGGATTTAGTCTTTCCGCGGCAACGAAGTATAAAAAAATAATTCATTATAATATTCCTTATAATCTTGGGGATTCTTGTTGGTCAGCAAAATTTCTGTTCTTCCAATAATTTGGTATAGCGCCATCGGAGAATACCAAGTTGCATACGCAATACCAAAAATAAACCCTCGAAATAATTTGTGCACCACTAATTCTGGATTTTTAGGTGTTTCCAATGACTCGGAAATCATACTTCGATAAAAACCATTTGCATATAAAGTTCCAAAAACTAAGTACAGTTTATCTTTCATTTATTGTTGAACTGTTGATTTATTTATATAGTTTCATTTTTGCAAAATGTTTAAAGACTAGAAGTCCTATAATTAAAATGTATTTTAAAATCTTTCTAGCCGAATTTATCGGTACCTTTGTATTTCTTGGAACGATCTTTTCCGTGGTCAAACAAAATTCTTTTGGTGTTGTAACTCCATTAACAATTGGCGCGGCACTTTCGACAAGTATTTATATGGTTGGTAAGGTTTCAGATGGTCATTATAACCCTGCTGTATCTCTTATGGATTTTACAGCAACTAAATTAAAATATTGGGATGGAAATATTGATAGTTTGACCTTGCTCGTACTATATTTGACGGCACAAATTTTAGCGGGACAAGTATCCATGTTATTATTGAATCAGGTTTTGTTACCAAAACAGCCAATTACGCTGCCGATAGAAATTGAGTTGTAACAAAATTTATCAAAATCTAATTTTTTTATTGATTATAAAAAAATGCAACAACAGCTACAGAGATTACAAGGATTATACACTCTTCAACAACGACAGCAAACTAAAGATCCACAACAATTAATTCGCAGAGGAGATGAATTATATAATGCTGGAAATTTTAAGCAAGCGCAAATCATTTATCACGATTTGATTAAAATTTTCAAGAAAAAAAGTCCAAATGATATTAGACGATTACAAGTCTATTACAAATATGCCACAATTTTGCAAGAATCTGGATTTGAGGAGGAAGCGTTGCAATTCTATAAACATAATATTATTCCATATGCAGATCCTCAATCTGAAATGTATAATCTTTCACAAGCTCATATATATTATTTGGAAAAACAATACAAAAAAGCATTAGCAATCTATAAGAAAATTTATCAAGACTATTCTCCGGATGATCCAAATTCAATGAATATTTATAAATATATTGCAAGATGTCTAGTCGATATGAAAAACTATAGACAAGCTCAGCAATATTATAAAAAGATTGTACAATCAAATCAAAGCAATTATGGAAAGAATTCTTCTAAAACTAAGAAAGCTTATGAAACGATAATTAAAATCCTGCTTGAATTGGAAAAATATCAAGATGCATTACCCTATATTGAAAAGGCATTAATTGGTGGAGAAAGTATAGATTGGATTTTAAATTATCAAGAGATTAGACAATATATGGCCCCAGTATTTGAAAAAGTATTAAAAGTTTTTGGGCAAAAATTTGGTCCAGAGGACGAACAAGTATTGAATATTGCCGAATTATATATAAATAATTTTTTTGCCATTGGTGAGCCTGAAAAAGCAATGCAAGTCATTGATTTGTATGATCGAGATAAGATGTTAGAACGATTGGATATCAATCAGTATACTTTGCCTTTAAATATGACAGCTAGTGAAAGATATTTTGCTGATCAAGACATTAATTTTCTTTGGTATTTGGCAGAAAGATTACAGAGAAGTAATTTTTATAATGAATCAAAAAAGATATGGAATATGATCATTCAATGTCGTGATGCTTCTGAGAGAGATATAAGAATTGCAAAAGGTATGATTAATTATATGGACGAATTGATTGCTGCAGACATTATTCAAAGTGTCCTTCATGGAGATTTGCCTGCGTCTCAATTACAAAAACAACAAATTACTGAACAAGATTTGGTTCAATATCTTTCAAATAAAATAAAAAATTTGGACAAGACCTTACCAAAGCAAAAGTTGGTTCAATTAGCACAATCCTTAATTCAAAAAGACCTTGCCCCTGCTTCTAAATATAAAAAAATCAAGATATTGGGTTCTGGTTCATTCGGTACAGTTTGGGCTGTCAAGGACCAACAAGGAAAAAAGTATGCAATGAAAGAGGCACGCCGGCAAAAACAGAATTTAATTTATCAGTCAGAATTGCTTAAAGAAGTTGCAAGACTAGACCCATCACCTACAAATCTCAAATTTGTGGAACGAACCAACAAAGATGAATTAATTATGCAATATTTGGATGGTTTTGTGACTTTGGAAGAATATTTGCAAAGTAATACTGACCGTTGTTCTACCCTAACTAAGAAATTGAAAAAATTGGTTCGCCATTTACACGAAAGTGGTATTGCCCATCGAGATTTAAAAGGAATAAATATAATGATTCATCCAGAAACTGAAGAATTGCGTATTATTGATTTTGGTGTTGGATGCATCAAACAGAATCAAAAGTTTGCTTGTCAAAAGTTTCGTGGTGCAACACCAGATTATTATCCTGATGGGTCAGATTTGATAACATTTCAAGAATGGCAAAAAGCTGATAATCAAGCTCTTGATATTGTTGAACAAAAACTTTGTAAAAAATGATTAACCAAGTTTTACATCTTTCCAAAATTCGTCCCCGTAATTGTGGGTAATTTCAGTGTCCTTTTTAATTGCTTTTATACTCTTCATTTGAACTAGATATCGGTTTAATTTTTCATCATAAATGGTATCAAATTCTGCATTGCTTTTTCCTTCGGGTTGATGATTATATATGGAACAACTTCCAAGTGCAATCAATTCTTTATCATTTTTATCCATTGTTGAAAAAACATAATCATTTAATATGCTTTTTTTATTATAATCCTTTTTTTCATCGACTAGAATAGTTGGACAAGTTTCGATGATTGAATTTGCTGGTATATCTTCTTTTGCATAGACTCCATATCCTCCATATGGAGATGCTTTAATTTCAATTTGGTAAGCATTTTTTAACGGAAAATGATTATTTTTAACTCGTTGCATTTTTATTATAAAAGAAATTATATGCAGGTGTTAAATATCTATTGGCAAGCCTGGGGTTACGAACAATCGCAGCTGTGGAAGCTTTGCAAAATTGGACAAGATTATAAAATATGTATATACAACAAAATATTAAAGACTTTATCGATGATTTGGAATTTATTTCATATCGTTGTTTATGCGATCAATTGCCGATATAATCCACCGCATAGAATTTACAATATCTCGTATTTTAGACCCGGTTCACAAAATTTCAAGACGTGTTAATGCCCATAGACTTTTAATTTTATTTTGTATCAAATAAAATGAGTTTGCAATTTATTTCCAACTTGTATTTAACACCGTTTGTTTTGAGGAAGCTAGAAACTTTAGAAAAAGCTAAACATCGAGCTCGCACAAATTTACAAGCCCAACAAACAAAGGTTCCTAAAACACCGGAAGGAGTAGCAAGAAAGCAAAAATATATTCAAAAATATAAGAAAGAAGTTTCTGATGTTGACAAGAAACTATCCGCATACCAATTTGTAATTGAAGAAATGCTTGCCGAGATACATACAATAATGCCTGCCTTGCTTAATTATATACAGCGAGAACAAGACGGTCTATCTAAAATTGAGCTGTTATTTTGGAATGATTCCCAATACAAAGATTATATGGATGCCAATCCACTTATTCAATCATATAAAAGCGTAACAGATCCAATGCAAATTCCGGAATGGATTTCTACAAACTTGGATGAACAACAATTAGAGTTGTTCAAACAAGCACTACAGGATAAAGATATTGATGGATTAGAGCAAATATCAAAGATGGATCCCCCAAGTGATCCTGAAAAATTTTTGGCTTTTTTAAAAATGGTCAAACCTATTTTTTATAATGATGTAATGTCACAAAAACAGTTTAGACAAGAACGAGGTCAAACAATGACCTTGCAACAAATGAAAAGATTTGGGCAAAGCTTGCTAAAACAAAACTAATGGGAACAAACGCCTGCACAGCACTTACAATAGTTTGATTCGTCACAACCACCACAACAAATATAATCTGATGGAGGTCCTCGTTGAAGGAGAAAGTCGGCTTCTGCATAAGTCAACGCAGGCGCATGATTCGCTCGAAAGCGTTCTGTATAGTCGAAAGCTCGCTGTTCCTCTTCCTTGAGATACTGTCTCCAATCCTCGTGTTCATAACAATCTTCACAAAACCCTTGCGCGAAAATAGGAGCACAGCTTTGACAACCTCCACACCCGTTACAATATCCCTGCGATTGGGGATTGCAGGTAACGCATCGATGGCATCCATAACAATGGGCTACCATACGACAAGTGCTACAATCCTTGCATGTAGTGCAAAGATCATTAGTCTCGTGGGGGCAAAAAATGCTTTGCTTGTGCAATGTGGCAAGATGGGCTTCAATTTCTGTTGTAGCTTGTTGAACGGCTTGTTCGGTTCCCCAAATCTCAATCGTGTCTTTCATCAGGAAGATGTAAAGACATCCTGTTGCTTCGGTGATTCGCTTGAAATGCTTTCCTTGCTTGCCAATGATAAGACCCTTTTCTAGGTGTGCATCGACTTGGACTTGCTTTACGGTGACATTCGGATGCAAAAGAGGCGGGGAGTAGTAGGAGGCGACAGGAGTCCACTCCAAAACGCAGCTTGAATCGGAAAAGTACCGATAATAGTACCCAGGGTGCTGGGGGATGATTCTGGTAAAGTTGGTCGACATTTTTGGTTTCTGTTGTTGTTTTTCTGTGTAAAACGGATAGAGTTAGTAACCAGTAATTATTTTTGGGCAAAAATCTTGTGAAAGCGTAGAAAAAATTTTTAAAAATCAATTTTTTTTAAACATTATATGGATTTATGGTTCCGTTGGCGTAATAAGTGCAGATTTTTTTTTCGGATTCCCACATTTGTATTTCAATTTCGTGATACTTTTCAACCTTGTAGTAAGAACTAGATGTTACAGCCTTTTCAAGTGCATCAAAAGTTCCCAAAATATCTTTTATATAATCAAAATCACAGTTTAAATCCCAATATTATAAACAAACGACAAAGACGCTCATTTAAAAACTGATTTAAAAAAATTTCTGAAAATCAATTTTTCAAAAATGCACGCTGCTATTTACCCGATTCTAGGAACTTTTGTTTACCTATATTTTATATGTCCTATCAACACGACCATCAAGAATATAAAGACATTTTCAATATTCCACAACTTGTTTTTGGCTACATTTAGTTTGTACATTTTTGTATCATTGTGCAGCATTTTGAGGGAGCAAGGTCTTCATTATCAAGCAAATTATTACCTTAAGCAAGATATAACGACAGCTTGCGACAAACTCATTTATTATTTTTACTTGTCAAAGTATTATGAATATTTAGATACTTTTATACTAAAAGCACAAGGAAAAAATACTTCTTTTTTGCAAACCTTTCATCATTGTGGCGCCGTGATTTGTTGGTATTTGGGTTATTATTACAAGGTAGATGCTATTGTCATTGCAACTTTCTTAAACTCTGGAATACATACATTAATGTATACTTATTATCTTTTAACCTCACTGAAATTTAGAGTCGGATTTGTGAAACCCTTGATTACAAGTAGTCAAATCTTACAATTGTTGGTGGGAAATTTGAGTTCGCTTTATTATTATTATCCACCTGTTGAATCAGATTTTAATTATTGTATTGTGATTTTTATGAATGTATATGTATTCATTTTAATTGCACTTTTTTGTAATTTCTACTACCATAGTTATATTAAAGCAAAGAGATTTTAGGTATTACAGCAAACTTGTATAGTGGTCGGCAATTTTGATGAAAATATCTTGCTTATTTTCATTATACTTGCGGCCAAGTTCCAAGTATTGGCAGAGTTTTTGTAGTTCGCGTTTAGTATAAACTTGAAGTTTTGCTTGGATTTCTTCGGCGCTGGCAAGATTTTGCAAGATTTTTATTTGGTCTTCAATCACATCGTCAAATTTGTCGTGGAATTTTGAACGAATTTTGTTGCGGCATTTTCTACAAGAAAGTTTTTTCGGTTCAAACAGATTATCCTCTAGCACTTTTAGACATGTTTTGCACATTTTGTGGTCTTTGGGAAGCATAATGACATCGGGATTTTTTTGAATTTGCTCAAGCGTTATTTCATTATTGGTAAGCTTTACTTTCGCAATTTCCTTCATACGCAGGCAATTGTTACACATTGTGAGAGGAAACGCGTTGTTTAATGTAAACTCCTGCAAGGTACGGTAAGTTTGACAAAAGTAATTACAGTAACGCATACCCTGAGGCGCATTATCATTCATTTTTACATAATCAATACGAGTCAATTGGGGAACGGACAAAAAATCATCAACCGCCTTGGTAATAATTTGTGTCGCAATTGGAATATTTTTAGCAGGTGCATTCCCTATTTCTTCAGATTGATCCTTTTCTTCTAAATTGTACTTCCAAAGGTTTAATTCAGGAAGAGAATTGAAGCCACAGGCCTTGTCAATCTCCATAAAACCATCAATGAGTTTTTGGCCATCATAAATGATCCATTCGTGGGATAATGTTTCAAAGAAGTCGGCGTAACGGATTTTAATAATTTTTTCAAACAGTTTATTGTGAGTTGTATATAAAATAAGCTTGACTTGAAGATTCGGTACCATGGTCCTATCAGCACGGAGGCGTTCGTTAATATTATCAGAGAAGCCAATCTTGTATTTGGCAAACTTGCCGTCTGGATCATAAATAATGTATACACACGGCATTTCTGTAAATTTATGACGGACAGTAAACTTGGTTTGAACACCGTATAGGACTTTTTTAGTGCGGATGGTTTCATCTTGTTCATCGGCAAGCTCTTGTTTAAGTTTTTCGTTGGCTTGGGATAGATCCTTCAATTGTTGGTCTCTTCTTTCCAACTCTATTTTTAAATTATACTCACCTTTTTTGCGAAGGGTGGGGAGAAGGTCTTCACAAATCCAATTTTGGAATTTTTGAGCAACGGGCTTGTTGGAGCGCATAATTAGCTTGTAAAGACCAGGCTCGTTTACGGTGATTACCGATTTAGCCCCAGTATTATGAGAAATTGTCTCTTGACTTTTCCATTTATCAGGAATGTTTCTTAGAGCATCGGAAACATTTGAAATCTCTAGAATATCACATATATTTTTAGCGATAAACCATGGTTCATTGTATGTGCCAAAAACTTTTACATTGGCATTTTCAAAGCTTAAACTTTCATCGATCAGGGTTGCAATTTCCATTTTTTATATAGATTTTCATTTCTTTAAGCCGATTTAAAAATTTCTAATCAAGCTTATTTAGAAATTTTTTATTATCAAATTAATTATAATAAAAATATTAACCAATTGCAGCTGGTATAGGTTTTTCCGATACCAGCTCTAATTATACTTATTGTTTATATTGATTAAAAAATTCAATAAAGTAAAGGGTATAGATTTGGTTATACCCCCTTCACGGGCACAATATAACCTCATTTACCGTCTCGCCCTTCTTCATTAATACCCTTCGCAAGTGTACTAGAACTTCCGACAATAATTTGGAATTGCTCTTATCTTTGATGGGCCGTATGCTAGATTCGTGG
>Ga0214919_10005890_pt1 | contig 17091 bp, 12 predicted proteins | sample LL1503_MetaG_FD_177994 | JGI IMG/M metagenome (GOLD analysis project Ga0214919, IMG submission 177994) | Freshwater microbial communities from Lake Lanier, Atlanta, Georgia, United States - LL-1503 | ecosystem: Environmental > Aquatic > Freshwater > Lake | place: USA: Georgia | collected...
CATTGGGCATGCTCTGGGTTCGCAACACCATGCCGTGGTTTGCGGGGATGCCCGGCGAGGATTGTGTGGCCAGGTGCTGCTCGGTGGCGTCTTGCCCGTTTTGCAGGAGGTTGTGCATCACCTGGCGCAGCTGTTGCGCGTCACCCATGACAGGAGGAATCTGGCGGTCGAGCTGTAGCGCAATCGGTATGGCCGTTACCTCGTACAGGTGCATCACGTCGGCGACCAGTTGGTTCAGGTCGACCGGTGCCAGCACCGCCGCAGGCAAGCGCGCATATTCACGGAAGTCATTGACCAGGCGCTTCATGGCGTCGACTTGCTCGACGATGGTTTTCACTGACTTGGTCAAAATTGCCAGCTCTGGCGCTTGCAGCTTGCCTGCGAGTTTCATCTCCAGCCGCTCGGCAGACAGTTGGATGGGGGTGAGTGGGTTTTTGATCTCGTGGGCCAAGCGGCGCGCCACCTCGCCCCAAGCCTGTGCGCGCTGCGCCGAGACGATCTCAGAGATGTCGTCAAACACCAAAAGACGTGTTTGGTCGGGCAAGATCGCGCCACGCGCCACCAAAGTAACGGCACGGCCCGAATCCGCATCCGCGGTTTGGCCCTCACCGCCCAATTCGAAGGAGTGCTGCCAATGGTCGTTTTGGCGCTCAAGTCGGCGGCCCAAAAACTCAGAAAACTGTTGTTGAACGCCCAGCCCAAGGGCTTCGAGCCCCGGCATCTGGCGCAAAGTCGCACCGCCAAAGTTTTGCGCATGCACACCCAAAATCCGCGCAGCCCCAGGGTTGGCCGAACGCACGCTGCCGTCCGCGTTAAGCACCAAAACACCAGCCGTCAAATTGTCCAAAATCGTCTGCAAATGCGCACGTGCGGAGTCGACTTGCGCCTTGCTCCGTCTGGCGGGCATCTGCGAGTTGCTGCGTCATGGAGGCAAATGCACGCGTCAGGCCGCCGAGCTCGTCTTTGGTTTGCATCGCTAATTTAGGCGTCAAATCGCCCGCAGCGACCTGGCTGACACCCTCGGTAAGCACTAGCAAAGGCCGGGCAATTTGGTTGCCCAGAATAATGGCGAGCAAGATCGCACCAAACACCGCCAAAAACAGGCTCAAGGTCAGCGTGCCGATGTACATGCGTTTGAGCCCCTCGCGCGCCAAAGCACGCTCTTGGTACTCTCGATTGGCATTGGCCACGGCCAGCGCATTAGCGACAAAGCTTGCAGGCAAGGCGCGCTGCACCAGCAAAAACCGTTGCTCGGCTGCCAATCCCACGCTGGCGCTGGCAATGGGTACCAATGCCTTTACCTGTGGGCTGCCCAGCCTGGCCGGTCCACCCTCGTCAAGCCCCTCCACCCAGGCCAGCGAGCGCTCGGCGCGCGCAGCACGAATTTGGCTGGTGCTGGGCCGGTCTGGGCTGAGCTGCAATCCGATAGGCCCCACGCTGGCAATCAGCTTGCCGCTGGCGCTCCACAGCGCGGCCTCGCCCGCACCGAGTTGCTCCATCACCCGCGCCAGTGCGAGGTCCGGTGCCGGGTCTGCGCCATCGGAGAGCTGGGTTGCTGCCAAGCGGGCCTTGCTCGCCAGGTCGCTTGACAAGGTGTCCAAGGTGACGCGGCCAAGGCCCAGGCCGGCTTCCAATGCGCCCTCTACCTTGACGTCAAACCAGGTCTCAATAGACCGCGATACGAATTGGTAAGACACCACATAGATCAGCAGGCCCGGCGCGACCCCAACCAGCGCAAAGATAGTGGCAATTTTGAGCAACAGGCGGCTGCCAAAACGCCCCTGGCGCACCCGCATGAACAAGCGCACACCGACCCAGGCAATGCCCACCACCAAGCATGTAGCCACAACCATATTGATGGTGAAGAGCCGCGCGTAGTTTTGTTCGTACATCTCCCGGTTGTTGGTCGCCTGGGTCAGCATGTACAGCAGCACCAGGCCAATTACCACCATGAGCGCAGCGCCCACGGCCACCGCGCGGCGCATAAACCGTGCGTTTCCCGACGCCAAAGGGCGCGCCTGCACAGAGGCGGGCTGCGTCGCCGTCATTTGGCCAACTCACTGCGCAGCGGCACCCGGCCCAGAGCCTGAATATCCCATTCGGACTGGCCAATCGTGCCGATCTGAAAGGGCCGCGGTAGCTGGCCCAGGTCCAAGCGGAACCGGAACTCGACCTTGAGCTTGGTCAGCGGCTCGGAGTCAGCCAGATCCCCAATCTTCCACTGTGAAATCTGCCGCACCACGGCCATGGCCTGGGCCAAGGTTTCAAAGCTTTGGCTAAGCGCCTGGCCCTGCGAGCTGTCACCCCCCGCCCCAGCGGTGGCGTTCAGACGCCAGCGCCGTGTCAAAGGCTGGTAGGCCAGTCTCAACTGGCGCTGGGCACTGACAATTTTCTTATCGGACCAATACCAGCGTTCCTGCAGCAAGTCGGCCTCGACCAAAAAGAACATCGGAACGCCTTTGAGTAAAGCGTCTTCCACCACCCCTGGCAACTCGAATGCCACATTCGCCGAAACCAAAACCTCGTTGGCGACCCGCTCTGCGCGCAGCAGGTTGATTTCAGTGGCGTTTTGGGCCATGGCCCAAGGTGCCGCCAGCAGCCACGCAAGCACGCCAAGCCAGCACATCCGGCGTTTAAGCAGCGTTTTTTTCCAGCAGTGCATAGTAAAAACCGTCGTGGTCATGGGTTGAATTGTCGTACACGCCGCAACCGGCTTCACGGCCACCCGGCAGCAAATGCCCTGGCGAGGGGCACAGGGTGGCATCGGGGTGGCGCGCCAGAAAGTCTTGTATCTGTTGTTCGCCCTCAGCCCGAAAAATCGAACACGTGCAATAGACCATGCGCCCGCCTGCGCGCAACAAGGGCCACAGCGCCTGCAAAATCTGGCTTTGCAGAGCAGCGAGCTTCCCGCTATCGGACTCCCTTCGCAACCAGCGTATATCAGGGTGGCGGCGAACAATGCCCGAAGCAGTACAGGGTGCGTCCAGCAAAATACCGTCGAACAACACGCCATCCCACCAATCCTGGGGCCGTGCTGCATCGCCTTGGATGACCTGAGCTTGCAGACCCAAGCGCTGCAGGTTGTCGTGAATGCGCGGCAGCCGCGCGGCATCAATCTCCAGGGCTACCACGCTGGCATCGGACGCTTCGAGCAGGTGCGCGGTCTTTCCACCAGGCGCGGCGCAGGCATCCAAAATGCGCGGGCTTGGCCCCAAACCTTGCAGCAGCAGCGGCGCTGCCCACTGCGCCGCCGCGTCCTGAACAGCCACCCAGCCTTCGCCAAACCCTGGCAGTTGGGTCACCGGCACCGCTCGTTCCAAGACCACCACCGCGCCCTGCCCCTGGTGCGCTGCTATGCCAGCCAATTGCAAATGAAGCATGTAGTCCTGGGCAGAACAGCGGCGCACATTGACCCGCAGCGTCATGGGAGCATGGGTGTTGGCAGTTCTGAGTACCGTCCGCCAGTGCTGCGGGTGGTCCCGGCGCACGCGCTCAATCCACCAGCGCGGGTGATTCCACAGTGCTTCCAAGTCACCATCTGTCACAGCCAGCAACTGTGCCCGTTCGCGCAAAAACCGGCGCAGGCAGGCGTTCACAAAGTTTGCCTGCGCGCGCGACTGCGGGTTGCGCTTGAGCGCCTCCACGGCTTGGTTGACCAGCGTAAAAGCGTCATAGGGCGATTCCTCTGGGTTCCAAAGCAAGGCCAAGGCCACGCACAAAAGCGCGTCAGTGTTGGGCGCCGGAGCACGGGTGACCAGTGCCGAACGCAGCGCCTGGGCCCGCCCCAGGTTGCGCCAAACAAAAAACGCCAAAGACTGAACCCCCGGGCGCAAGCCAGGTGCCACAGCGTCCAGCGCCGCTGAGCCAGACACTCCTTTGCGCACGGCTGCGACAACGCCTGCGGTGGCTTGCAATTGGTTCCACAGGGCCGTCGGTTCTTGGGTCAGAGCCATAGATTCATGCCAGTGGTGTGAGTGGGTGAAAGCCCATGAAACCAGCCACCCAACAAGCCGGCGCCTGCCTTAGGGCTGCGTTGTAGTTAGCCACCGCTAGCGTCGCAGTGGCTTTGGCAAAGTTAGCATTGGTGCAGCCATCGCTCCAAAGTGACCCGTTCGCTGCGCCGGACAGCGGGCCCACCGCGTCCTCGATAGCGAGAAAGATGGCCTGACCCATCTGCTGCATCTGACCCCAGGGCGCACCCATGGCGGCGCAATAGTCGGCCGCAGCAGCTTTGGCTTGCTTTGCACTCTTCATCGACTGCGCCATTGTCTTCACCGCCATGGCCAGCGCATCAACAGCCGGTTCGGACGGATCGCGCTCTAACAGGGCCTCTTTGCAAAGCCCCATCAGCAGTTGCATTTGGCGCTCGAAAGACGCAGCCGCATCCCACACCGCCGCCCGCAAACGCATCAAACGGTTGTGCACACCCACAGCCCAAAAAACGGCAAGCGCCAAGGCGATCCACAGCGACAAAGAGTTTTGCATGCCTTACGTTTTCAAAAAAAAACCCCAAGCCTTTAGAGAAAAGGCCTGGGGTAATGCGCCATCGCAGGCGGCAGACTTAGTCGGTGGCGCCACCTTCTTCGGAAGATACTTCCTCAGCATCGGCGTTGGCTGCCAACTCGGCGGCATCCGCTTCGGCGATCGCGCGACGTTCCGAATCGTCCATTTGCTCGCGCACCAGGCGGGCTTCATGGTAAGCCATGCCGGTGCCTGCGGGGATCAGGCGACCGACGATCACGTTCTCCTTTAAGCCACGCAGTTCGTCGCGCTTGCCCATGATGGCGGCTTCGGTCAACACGCGGGTGGTTTCCTGGAAGGAAGCCGCGCTGATGAAGCTGTCGGTAGACAAGGACGCTTTGGTAATGCCGAGCAGCAGGTTGGTGAACACGGCCGGGATCTTGTCCTCAGCACGCAGACGGTCGTTGGTGTTGAGCATCTCGGAGCGCTCGACCTGCTCGCCATTGATGTAACCCGAGTCACCTGCGGCCTCGACCACCACGCGGCGCAGCATCTGGCGAACAATCACTTCAATGTGCTTGTCGTTGATCTTCACGCCTTGCAAGCGGTACACGTCCTGGACTTCGTCCACGATGTAGCGGGCCAGCTCTTCGGAACCCAGTAAACGCAGGATGTCTTGCGGGTCGGCCGGGCCGTCCACCACGCTCTCGCCCTTGTTCACTACCTGGCCTTCGTGCACCAGGATGTTCTTTTCCTTGGGCACGAGCTCTTCCCAGACCTTGCCTTCGGGATCGGTAATCTGCAAGCGCACTTTGCCCTTGGTTTCCTTGCCAAAAGAAATGGTTCCAGTGGCTTCGGCCAACACACCTTTGTCTTTGGGCGAGCGGGCTTCAAACAACTCGGCCACACGCGGCAGACCGCCGGTAATGTCGCGGGTCTTCTGGCCTTCGATGGGGATACGGGCCAGCACTTCGCCGGGGCCCACATCCTGGCCGTCACGTACTTGCACCAAGGCGCCCACGGGGAAGCCAATGGTCACGGCGTGGTCGGTGCCAGGAATTTTGACTTCTTTGCCGGCCGCGTCGATCAGTTTGACCTGGGGACGCACAATCTTGGCCGCGCCACGGCGCTTTGGATCGATCACCACCAGGGTGGACAGGCCGGTGACCTCGTCGACCTGGCGGGCCACGGTCAAACCCTCCTCCACGTTCTCGAAATGCGCCCGTCCGGCGAACTCGGTAATGATGGGGCGGGTCAATGGGTCCCAGTTAGCCAAAATCGCGCCCGCCTTGATGGGCTGGTCAGCTTTGACGCTGAGCACCGCGCCATAGGGCACTTTGTGGCGTTCGCGCTCGCGGCCATGTTCGTCCTGAATGACGATTTCACCCGAGCGGGAGATCACCACCAACTCGCCCTTGCTGTTGCTCACGTAACGCATGGTGGCGTTAAAGCCAATATTGCCGCTGGACTTGGCTTCCACGCTGGAGGCAATGGCTGCGCGCGATGCTGCACCACCGATGTGGAAGGTACGCATGGTCAGCTGCGTGCCTGGTTCGCCAATCGACTGGGCAGCGATCACACCCACGGCTTCACCGTGGTTGATCAGGCCGCCACGGCCCAAATCGCGACCATAGCACTTGGCACAAATACCAAAGCGGGTTTCACAAGTCAGCGCGGTGCGCACCTTGACCTCGTCGACGCCGTGGGCCTCGAGCTCTTCGATCATGTCTTCATCGAGCATGGTGCCAGCGGGAGCGACGACAGAACGGTTTTCAGGATGCAACACTTCCTCAGCCACGGTGCGACCCAAAATACGGTCACGTAAGGACTCGATTACCTCGCCGCCTTCGACAATGGCGCGCATCAGGTATCCATGGTGCGTGCCGCAGTCAAGTTCAGTAACCACCAGGTCTTGCGTTACGTCGACCAGGCGGCGCGTCAGGTAACCGGAGTTAGCGGTTTTGAGCGCCGTATCGGCCAAGCCTTTGCGCGCACCGTGGGTGGAGATGAAGTACTCCAGCACATTCAGACCTTCGCGGAAGTTGGCGGTAATGGGCGTCTCGATGATGGAGCCGTCGGGCTTGGCCATCAATCCCCGCATACCGGCCACCTGGCGAATTTGGGCGGCAGAACCGCGCGCACCCGAGTCCGCCATCATGTAGATGGAGTTGAAGGACTCTTGCGTCACTTCATTGCCGTGGCGGTCAATGACCTGCTCTTTCGACAATTTGGCCATCATCACCTTGGACACTTCATCACCCGACTTGCCCCAGATGTCCACCACCTTGTTGTAACGCTCGCCAGAGGTCACCAGACCGGAAACATACTGCTTCTCGATCTCTTTGACTTCGGTTTGGGCGCGGCGGATGATCTCGTGCTTCTCGAACGGCACCAGCATATCGTCGATGCAGATTGAGATACCGGCCTTGGTCGCCAGACGGAAACCAGCCTGCAACAGCTTGTCTGCAAACACCACTGTCTCTTTCAAACCGCACTTGCGGAAGGACACGTTGATGAGCTTGGAGATTTCCTTCTTTTTCAGCGCCTTGTTCAGGTTAGAAAACGGCAGGCCCTTGGGCAGAATTTCGGACAACAGCGCGCGACCGGCCGTGGTTTCCCACAGCTTGGTCGAAGGCACGAATTCACCCGTCTCTTTGTCTTTGGTGTACTCGGTCAAACGCACGTTGATGCGCGAGTTGAGCTCGACTTCGCCCGCGTCAAACGCACGCTGTACTTCACCGGTATCGGAGAAGATCAGGCCCTCGCCTTTGCCGTTGATGCGTTCGCGGGTGGTGTAGTACAGGCCTAGCACCACGTCTTGCGACGGGACAATGGAGGGCTCGCCATTGGCGGGGAACAACACGTTGTTGGAGGCCAGCATCAGCGTGCGGGCTTCCATTTGCGCCTCCACCGACAAGGGCACGTGCACGGCCATCTGGTCCCCATCAAAGTCGGCGTTGAAAGCCGAGCAAACGAGAGGGTGCAACTGAATGGCCTTGCCTTCAATCAGGATGGGCTCAAAGGCCTGGATGCCCAAACGGTGCAGCGTAGGCGCACGGTTGAGCATGATGGGGTGCTCTTTGATCACTTCTTCCAGGATGTCCCAGACCACGGGCGTGCCGGATTCGACTTCCTTCTTGGCGGCCTTGATAGTGGTGGCAATCCCCATGGCTTCCAGGCGCGCAAAGATGAAGGGCTTGAACAATTCCAAAGCCATCAGCTTTGGCAAACCGCACTGGTGCAGCTTGAGGGTCGGGCCCACCGTAATAACCGAGCGACCGGAGTAGTCGACGCGTTTGCCAAGCAAGTTCTGGCGGAAACGACCCGACTTGCCTTTGATCATGTCAGCCAGCGACTTGAGTGCACGCTTGTTGGCACCGGTCATGGCTTTGCCGCGGCGACCGTTGTCGAGCAAAGAGTCGACCGACTCTTGCAGCATGCGCTTTTCGTTGCGGGCAATGATCTCGGGGGCTTTGAGTTCGAGCAAACGGCGCAGGCGGCTGTTGCGGTTGATCACGCGGCGGTACAGATCGTTCAGATCGGAGGTCGCGAACCGACCGCCGTCCAGGGGAACCAGCGGACGCAAGTCAGGCGGTAACACGGGCAGCACTTCGAGCACCATCCACTCAGGCTTGATGCCTGACTTTTTGAAGGCTTCAAGCACTTTGAGGCGCTTGGAGTTCTTCTTGATCTTGAGCTCGGAACCCGTCAGATCGTTGCGCAGGCGTTCGATCGAGCCTTCGATATCAATGCTTTGCAGCAAGTCCTTGATGCCTTCGGCGCCCATCTTGGCCTGGAATTCGTCACCATATTCCTTGAACTTGGCGTCGAAATCGTCCTCGGTCATGATGCTGAATTTCTTCAGCGGCGTCATGCCGGGATCGGTCACCACATAGGCTTCAAAGTACAGCACGCGTTCGATGTCGCGCAGTGTCATGTCCAGGACCAGGCCCAAACGGCTTGGCAGCGATTTCAGAAACCAGATATGGGCGCAAGGGGCGGCCAGATCAATGTGGCCCATGCGCTCGCGGCGAACCTTGGTCTGGGTGACTTCAACGCCGCACTTCTCGCAGATCACGCCACGGTGCTTGAGGCGCTTGTACTTGCCGCACAGGCATTCGTAGTCCTTGATGGGGCCAAAAATCTTGGCGCAAAACAGGCCGTCGCGCTCGGGCTTGAAGGTGCGGTAATTGATGGTCTCGGGTTTTTTGACTTCGCCAAAAGACCAGGAACGAATTTTCTCGGGCGAGGCCATGCCGATTTTGATGGCATCAAAGTGCTCATCCGGCGTGAACTGCTTAAACAGGTCGAGTAATGATTTCATGGAAATTCCTTATTAATCAGTTGAGAGCTGACCGCGCTGCGGTCAGCCCCGCAAAACCTCAGGAGCGCTCGAGCTCAATGTCCAGGCCCAGGGAACGGATTTCCTTGACCAACACGTTGAACGATTCCGGCATGCCGGCCTCAATGGAATGCTCGCCCTTGACAATGCTCTCGTACACCTTGGTACGGCCCTGCACGTCGTCGGACTTGACTGTCAACATCTCTTGCAAAACGTAGGACGCGCCATAGGCTTCCAGCGCCCACACTTCCATCTCACCAAAACGCTGGCCACCGAACTGGGCTTTACCGCCCAAGGGCTGCTGCGTCACCAAGCTGTACGGCCCGGTGGAGCGCGCATGCATCTTGTCGTCGACCAAATGGTGTAGCTTGAGAACGTGCATATAGCCCACTGTGGTGGGGCGTTCAAAGGCGTCACCGGTGCGGCCGTCAAACAAATGTGCCTGGGTGCGCGCCGCCGTCAGTCCCTTGGCCTTGGCCACTTCGTCGGGGTAAGCCAACTTGAGCATGCCCCGAATTTCTTCCTCAGAAGCACCGTCAAACACGGGGGTTGCAAAGGTTGCACCACCCTGCAGGTTGGCCGCCATCTCCAGGATTTGGGCGTCGCTGAGCGCACCCAAATCCTCTTTGCGGCCCGAACCGTTGTACAGCGCATCCAGGAACTGGCGCATTTCGGCCATCTTGGTTTCGGCTTGCAACATGTCGCCGATACGCTGGCCCAGGCCCTTAGCAGCCCATCCCAAATGCACTTCCAATACCTGACCTACGTTCATACGCGAAGGCACGCCCAGCGGGTTGAGCACGATGTCGCACGGTGTTCCGTCGGCCATGTAAGGCATGTCTTCGACGGGAACGATCTTGGACACCACACCTTTGTTGCCGTGGCGACCGGCCATCTTGTCACCGGGCTGCAGGCGGCGCTTGACCGCAATGTAGACCTTGACCATCTTGAGCACGCCGGCTGGCAACTCGTCGCCTTGCGTGAGCTTTTTACGCTTTTCTTCAAACGACAAATCAAAACTGTGGCGCGTTTGCTCTAGCGAGGCCTTGATGCTCTCCAACTGCGATGCCACTGCGTCGTCGGCTGGACGGATATCGAACCAATGGAATTTCTCCACGGAGGCGAGGTACGCGCGGTCAATCTTGGTGCCCTTGGCCAGCTTTTGAGGGCCACCGTTGGCGGCTTTGCCGTCAAGCAGTTTGGCAATCCGGTCAAAGGCGTCGGCTTCCACGATGCGGATCTGGTCGTTGAGGTCCAGGCGGAAACGCTTCAACTCGTCGTCAATGATTTGCTGCGCACGCTTGTCGCGGGTAATGCCTTCGCGAGTAAAGACTTGTACGTCGATCACCGTGCCTTGCGAGCCTTGGTCCACACGCAGCGAAGTGTCTTTCACGTCGCTGGCTTTTTCGCCGAAGATGGCGCGCAAAAGCTTTTCTTCTGGTGTCAGCGTGGTTTCACCTTTGGGGGTGACCTTACCAACCAAGGTGTCGCCGGGCTGCACTTCTGCACCCACGTAGATGATTCCTGATTCGTCCAGGCGGTTGAGCTGCTGCTCGCTGAGGTTGGGAATGTCACGGGTAATTTCCTCAGCACCCAGCTTGGTGTCACGTGCCATCACGACGAGCTCTTCGATGTGAATGGAGGTGTAGCGGTCTTCAGCCACCACACGCTCACTAATCAAAATCGAGTCTTCGAAGTTGTAGCCGTTCCAAGGCATAAAGGCCACGAGCATGTTTTGACCCAATGCCAACTCACCCAGATCGGTAGAAGCGCCGTCAGCGATCACGTCACCTTTGTCAAGCTTGTCCCCCTTCTTGACAATGGGACGCTGGTGAATGTTCGTGTTTTGATTCGAACGCTGGTACTTGATCAGGTTGTAGATATCCACGCCCACTTCGCCGGCTTGCGCCTCAGCGTCGTTCACGCGAATGACTACACGGGTGGCATCGACCGAATCAACCACCCCGCCACGCGTGGCTGTCACCACCGTGCCTGAGTCCACGGCGGAAACGCGCTCAATGCCGGTCCCCACAAAAGCTTTCTCTGGGCGCAACACGGGCACTGCCTGTCGCTGCATGTTCGCACCCATCAGCGCGCGATTCGCATCGTCGTGCTCAAGGAAGGGCACCAAAGATGCCGCTACCGACACGATCTGCGCAGGCGACACGTCCATGTACTGCACGCGCTCAGCGCCGCACAGGATGGACTCGCCCTTTTCACGGGCTGAGACCAGCTCGCCGGTCAGCACACCGTCTTTGTCCAGGGCCGCATTGGCCTGGGCGATCACATACTTGCCTTCTTCAATGGCCGACAAGTAGTCGATGTCCATCGTCACCTTACCGTCGGTCACCCGGCGATAAGGAGTCTCGATAAAACCGTACTCGTTCAAGCGGGCGTACAAGGCCAGCGAGTTGATCAGGCCGATGTTCGGGCCTTCGGGTGTCTCAATCGGGCAGACGCGGCCGTAATGGGTCACGTGCACATCGCGCACCTCAAAACCAGCACGCTCACGCGTCAAACCGCCTGGGCCAAGGGCCGATACACGGCGCTTGTGGGTGATCTCGGACAGCGGGTTGGTCTGGTCCATGAACTGGGACAGCTGCGACGCGCCAAAAAACTCTTTGAGTGCGGCAGAAATCGGCTTGCTGTTAATCAGGTCGTGCGGCATGAGCGGCTCTTGCTCGGCCTGGCCAAGACGCTCTTTCACCGCCTTTTCAATCCGTGCCAAGCCGGTGCGGTATTGGTTCTCAGCCAGCTCGCCCACGCAACGCACGCGACGATTGCCCAAGTGGTCAATATCGTCCACATCGCCACGGCCGTTGCGCAAGTCCACCAGGATCTTGACAACAGACAGGATGTCTTCGTTGGTCAACACCATGGGGCCGGTCGATTCGGCGCGGCCCATCTTGGCGTTGAACTTCATGCGGCCCACGCGCGACAGGTCGTAGGTGTCCGGGTTGTAGAACAGGCGTTGGAACAGTGCTTGCACTGCGTCTTCGGTTGGCGGTTCGCCGGGGCGCATCATGCGGTAGATGGCGACACGGGCGGCAAACTCGTCCACCGTCTCGTCGGTGCGCAGGGTTTGGGAAATATAGGCACCCTGGTCCAGCTCGTTGGTGTAGATACAAGCCAGTTCGTTTATGCCGGATGAACGCAGCTTTTTCAGCAAGGCTTCGGTCAGCTCTTCGTTGGCCTTGGCCACGATCTCGCCGGTGTCGGCTTCGACGATATTTCGGGCCACCACGCGGCCGATCAGGAAGTCTTCGGGCACGCTAATGTGCGTGGTGCCAGACTGCTCGAGTTCGCGGGTGTGGCGTGCGGTAACGCGCTTGTCTTTGGCCACCACTACTTTGCCGGCCTTATCGGTCAGGTCAAAGCGGGCGACTTCGCCGCGCAGTCGCTCAGCCACAAATTCCATTTGCGCGCCGCTGTCCATCAGGCGGAAGTTGTCGTTGACAAAGAAATTGGCCAGGATGGATTCATTGTTCAGGCCAATGGCTTTGAGCAAAATCGTGACCGGCATCTTGCGGCGGCGGTCCACACGGAAGTACAGCAAGTCTTTGGGGTCGAACTCGAAATCGAGCCAGGAACCGCGGTAAGGGATGATGCGCGCCGAAAACAGCAGCTTGCCCGAACTATGGGTTTTGCCCTTGTCGTGCTCGAAAAACACGCCAGGTGAGCGGTGCAACTGCGACACGATCACACGCTCGGTGCCGTTGATGATGAAGGAGCCCTTGCCCGTCATCAAAGGCACTTCGCCCATGTAGACCTCTTGCTCTTTTACTTCCTTGACCACCTTGTTCTGGCTAGTGGAGGACTCACGGTCATAAATGATCAACTGCACTTTGGCGCGCACGGCAGACGCAAAGGTCAAACCCCGGGTCTGGCACTCACGCACGTCAAATCCGGGCTTGGCCAGGTTGTATTCCAGGTACTTCATCTCGACAAAACCATTGTGCGAGACGATGGGGAAGGCCGCTTCAAATGCCGCCTGTAAACCCTCTTGGGTGCGCTTCTTAGGCGCCACGTCTGCCTGCAAAAACGCGGTATAGGCGTCTTTTTGCATTTGCAACAGGTAAGGAATTTCGAGCACGCTGTCGCGGTTACCGAAATTTTTGCGAATTCGCTTGCGTTCTGTGTATGTATAAGCCATTAGATCTCCGGGCAAAGGCTGAGGAATCCTGGGGGTCCTAGGCGACTGTGTGTCTGTTCTTGGTGATTGGCCACTACCAACCATTGGCGGACGGTTGCGCATTGCACGCAACCCGAACCAAGGCATCTTCTGCAGTCGGGGTCAGAAGACACTTGAAAACCTGGCCTTTGCGGCGTGGCTTACAGGTGCACTCTGTAAACACAAAAGCTGGCCCGAAAACCAGCTTCCGTAAATCGGGGTTGAGGCGTAGCGAGCGAGATGCAGTGTGTCGCGAGAAGCGCAACCGTACTGTCGTACGGTGAGCATCACAGCGGCGCAATGCGCTCGCGCAGTAGCCCCAGACCGATTTACTTGAGTTCGACTTTGGCGCCGGCTTCTTCCAGCTTCTTCTTGGCTGCTTCGGCGTCGGCCTTAGCAATGCCTTCTTTCACGGCCTTAGGTGCGCCATCCACCAAATCTTTGGCTTCTTTCAAGCCCAGACCCGTGATCTCGCGCACCGCTTTAATCACCGACACCTTGTTCGCGCCGACTTCGGTCAACATCACGTTGAACTCGGTCTGCTCTTCGGCCACAGCAGCAGCAGCGCCGCCGCCAGCAGCAGGTGCCGACATCGCTGCGGCGCTCACGCCAAACTTCTCTTCGATGGCTTTCACCAGGTCGTTGAGTTCCATGACCGTCATGCTGTCGAGCGCGGTCAAAAATGCGTCTTTATCGAATGCCATTTTTATTTCCTAACAATATTGGTTACTACAACAGAGGGGCTTACGCCGCAACTGCTTCCGCGGGAGCAGCATCTGCTGCGCCACCACCACGCTGTTCCGCCAAAGCGGCCAGCACACGGGCTGTCCGCGAAATGGGGGATTGCATCAAGCCCAGCAACTGCGCCAACAACACTTCTTTCGAAGGGATGCTTGCCAGCTGCTTCACGCCGTTCGCGTCCAGAGCTTTGCCGCCGTATGCGCCCGCGCGAATCACCAACTTGTCGTTGGTCTTCGCAAACTCAGCAACCACTTTCGCGGCTGCCACAGCGTCGACAGAAAAGCCATAGATCAAGGGACCGGTCATCTGGTCGGACACCACCTCAAAGCCGCTACCTGCAACAGCACGGCGCGCCAATGTGTTTTTCAACACACTGAGCGTTACCCCGCTGTCGCGCGCGGTAGTGCGCAACTTGGTCATGTCAGCGACCGTGATGCCGCGGTATTCCGCGATCACGAGCGTTTGAGCTTTAGCGGCGAGGCTGGTCACATCGGTGATGACCGCTTCTTTCTCACTGCGATTCAAACTCAAGATCTACTCCTTTACATGCGCTTTGTGGCTCTCACCACGCACGCTCCATATTGCAGCGACCAACTGTAAAAGGACATTTATCCGTTTGCAGCGGGATCGCCATCTGCGTTGGTTTTCACTGATTAAGTGCAGTCAAGCCACACACCAACGGTCTTGGATAGCCCCACAAAACCACTGAAGGCTTTGCAGACCCACCACATCGGGCAATCCTTTCGGACTACCCAAATTCATCCACCCGGCCTTTAGCCGTTGATGGTTTGCACGTCCACTCGCACGCCCACACCCATGGTGGACGACACCGCCACCTTGCGCAGGTACACACCTTTGCTCGACGCAGGCTTGGACTTGTTCAAAGCCTCTACCAAAGCGGCCAAATTGCCTTGCAACTTATCAGAGTCGAATGAGCGACGACCGATCGTGGAGTGCACGATGCCGGCTTTGTCGACACGGTATTGAACCTGACCGGCTTTGGCATTGCGCACCGCTGTGGCCACGTCTGGCGTGACGGTACCGACCTTGGGGTTGGGCATCAAACCACGTGGACCCAAAATCTGACCCAGCGTACCGACCACGCGCATGGCGTCCGGCGCGGCAATCACGATATCAAACGGCATATCGCCAGCCTTGACCATGGCAGCCAGGTCGTCCATACCAACGATGTCAGCGCCAGCGGCGCGGGCTTCATCAGCCTTCGCACCTTGGGCGAACACCGCGACACGGGTCGTTTTGCCGGTGCCATTGGGAAGCACCACGGCCCCACGCACCACCTGGTCCGACTTCTTGGCGTCCACGCCGAGTTGAACGGCCACGTCGATGGATTCGTCAAACTTTGCATTGGCAAATTCTTTTACCAACGCCAAGGCGTCGGTAAAGGGATACAGCTTGGTGGCAACGATCTTGCCTTGCTGGGCTTTTTGTTTTTTAGTCAGTTTGGACATTTACACGCCCTCCACATTCACGCCCATCGATCGGGCAGAACCGGCGATAGTGCGGACCGCAGCATCCAGATCGGCGGCGGTCATGTCTTTCATTTTGGTCTTGGCGATCTCTTCGAGCTGCGCACGCGTAATCTTGCCAACCTTGTCGCTGTGCGGACGGGCTGAGCCCTTGTCGAGCTTGATCGCCTTTTTGATCAAAACCGTCGCAGGAGGCGTTTTGATAATGAAGGTAAAGCTCTTGTCTGCAAAGGCCGTGATCACCACGGGCAAAGGCAAACCGGGCTCGACGCCCTGGGTCTGCGCGTTGAACGCCTTGCAGAACTCCATGATATTTAACCCACGCTGACCCAAAGCAGGGCCGATGGGGGGGGATGGGTTGGCCTTACCGGCTGGCACTTGCAGCTTGATAAAACCGACGATTTTTTTCGCCATGATTTCTCCTTACGGGTGATAGCGCCTTGGCTCTGAACAACTCAGGCCGTAGCTCCCCGGGGTATCGACTTCAACCACCGTTCACGCCGCGTCGGGAAAACGTGAACTGCAGACGGGCAAACCGCCCGCCAAATACCTCAGGTTTTCTTGATCTGAGAAAACTCCAACTCAACCGGGGTGGAACGACCAAAAATAGTGACCGAAACCCGAACCTTGCTTTTTTCGTAATTCACATCTTCAACCGACCCGTTGAAGTCGGTGAAGGGCCCGTCTTTGACCCGAACAAACTCGCCCACCATGAACTCCACCTTGTGCCGTGGCTTTTCGGTTCCCTCTTGCATTTGGTTGACAATTTTTGCCACCTCTGCCTCAGAAATGGGGGACGGACGGTTCTTCGCCCCACCGACAAAACCGGTTACCTTGTTGGTGTGCTTCACCAAATGCCAGGTTTCGTCATCCATCACCATTTCCACCAACACGTACCCTGGGAAAAACTTACGCTCCGTCGTCTTCTTCTGGCCATTCTTGACTTCTACAACCTCTTCCATCGGCACCAGGATTCGGCCAAACCGGTCTTGCATTCCGGCGCGGGTAATGCGTTCGATGATGTTTCGCTCTACCGCTTTTTCCATTCCCGAGTAAGCGTGCACCACATACCAACGCAGGTCCGGGTTCACCGGCGGCGCCAAAACCACTTGCTCTGGGGATGCTTGAAGGTCATCAGTCATTATTTTTTCCAACCCAGAATCAAATCGTAAAAAAGCCACTCAAGCGTCTTGTCCGTAAGCCACAAAAATAGCGCCATGAGTAAAACGAAGCCAAAAACATAGGCCGTGATCTGGGTAGCTTCCTTGCGAGTGGGCCAAACAACTTTTTTAACCTCCCGCCAAGCATCGCGGGCAAAAGCCACCAATTGCTTGCCTGGCTCAGACAGCAAAAATACCGCGACGGCGCAAGACAGGCCCACAATAAAAGCAGCCCATTGGACCAAAGGGCCCTGTTTCACCAACGAGAAAAATCCCGCAAAAGCGAGAAGCGCCAATACAGCAGCAGCAGCTAGCTTCGCTTTGTCAGCGCCCGTATTGATCGTTTGTACTTGTGGTGTGGCCATGATCTCGAATTTTTGCCTTTTTACTCAAACCATTACAGCAGTCCTAAGACACTGAAGCCCGCTTCACTGAAGCGGGCTTAAAAACCACCTCATCTTCTGGGCCGGATGGCAGGGGCAGTAGGAATCGAACCTACAACCTTCGGTTTTGGAGACCGACGCTCTGCCAATTGAGCTATACCCCTTTAACTAGCCCGAACAGGCGCAACATCATTACCGAAGCGCCACAAAAAACCGTAGTTACGCGATAATTTTCGCGACCACGCCTGCACCTACGGTGCGTCCACCTTCGCGAATGGCGAAGCGCAAGCCTTCTTCCATCGCAATGGGGTTGATGAGCTTGACCGTGATCGACACGTTGTCACCC
>Ga0214919_10005891_pt1 | contig 17089 bp, 13 predicted proteins | sample LL1503_MetaG_FD_177994 | JGI IMG/M metagenome (GOLD analysis project Ga0214919, IMG submission 177994) | Freshwater microbial communities from Lake Lanier, Atlanta, Georgia, United States - LL-1503 | ecosystem: Environmental > Aquatic > Freshwater > Lake | place: USA: Georgia | collected...
CGCGCCTTTGCCCGCAACCTCTTGCGCATCAAGGACATCCCCATCGCCTTCTGGGACGAGCGCCTATCCTCCGCCGCCGTCAACCGCTTCCTGATCGACGAAGCCGACACCACCCGCGCCCGACGCGCCGAACTGGTCGACAAGATGGCGGCGGCGTACATCCTGCAAGGGGCATTGGATCGGCTGCGGTAGGGGTTCGCCAAGGGGGATTGGATTGAGAGAAGCAAACAAGGCCCTCACTCAACCCTCTCCCTCAGGGAGAGGGCTAGAACCGATAAAGCCCTCGCCCCCTTGGGGGAGAGGGTTGGGTGAGGGGGATTCATCCGCTGCCCCATACCCCAAGACCCGCGTTCCCCGCGAAGGCGGGGACCCAGACCCGTTCACGCGATTGAGAGGTCCGTGATACCCCCCCCTCTCCCAACCCTCTCCCCCTCAAGGGGGGAAAGGGCCTTGCTTACCCACCCATGCCATCTTGGAAAATCTTGCAAACCAGCCTAGAGAACAGGTCATGACTCAGACGAGCACGGATCTTTCCCTGATGCAGGCGAATATGTTCGCCTTTCCCCGTCGTCATTTCATTTCCGCCGCCGACCTCAACCGCCCGCAAGCCGAACAGCTTTTGAACCTCGCGGACAGTTTCGTCGGTCTGTCGCGGCAGAAGAACAAGAAGCTGGACCTGCTCAAGGGCCGGACGGTGATGAACCTGTTCTTCGAGAACTCGACCCGCACCCAAAGCTCGTTCGAGCTGGCGGGAAAGCGGCTGGGTGCCGATGTGGTCAATATGAGCCCGCGCTCCTCATCGATGAGCAAGGGTGAGACCCTTATCGATACGGCCATGACGCTCAATGCCATGCAGCCGGACCTTTTGGTCATTCGCCATGCCTCCTCGGGTGCCGCCGCCCTTCTGGCGCAAAAGGTTGGGTGCAGCGTCGTCAATGCCGGGGACGGCCAGCACGAACACCCCACCCAAGCCCTGCTCGATGCGCTGTCTATCCGCCGGGCCTTTGGTCAGGTCGAGGGCTTGACGGTCGCCATCTGCGGCGATGTCGCCCACAGCCGCGTCGCTCGCTCAAACGTGGCCATGCTCCAGACCCTCGGTGCACGGGTTCGGCTGGTTGGACCACCGACCCTGATGCCGTCTGGCGTCGATCGCTGGGGCGTTGAGCTGTTCCACGATATGCGCCAAGGCATAGCCGGTTGCGATCTCGTGATGATGCTTCGCCTACAGCTTGAGCGGATGAACGGGGCCTTCGTGCCGTCCATGCGCGAATATTTCCGCTTCTATGGGCTGGATCGCGAAAAGCTGGCCAAGGCTGCGCCCCATGTGCGGGTCATGCACCCCGGCCCGATGAACCGAGGCGTCGAGATCGATTCTGAAGTGGCGGATGATCCCAAGATCAGCCTGATCCAAGATCAGGTCGAGATGGGCGTTGCGGCCCGCATGGCCGTTCTGGCCAGCCTTGCTGCTCGACTGGACAATGACTGATGGCCGCCCTTAACGCCTCTGGCGCGCAGCCGTGCGCCTTCATCAATGCCCGCCTGGTCGATCCAGAGAGTGGCTATGATGGCGTCGGCGCCCTGGTGGTCTCCAAAGGCGTCATTGCTGACGTGATCCATCGGCCATCTTTCGACAATCTGTCTGACGACCTGCGGGTCATTGACTGCAATGGCGCGATGTTGGCCCCCGGCCTGATCGACCTCAGGGTCAAGACCGGTGAGCCGGGCGCTGAAACCAAAGAGACGTTGAAATCTGCGGCCCGTGCGGCTGCGGCAGGCGGTGTGACCTCCATCGTCGTTCAGCCTGACACCGACCCCGCCGTCGATGATCCGTCGATGGTGGATTTCATCCTGCGACGCGCCCGCGATATTGAGCTGGTTCACGTCTATCCCGCCGGTGCCGCGACCAAGGACTTGGGCGGAGAGCGGATGGCCGAGCTGGGCCTGATGCGGGATGCAGGCGCGGTCTATTTTACCGATGCGGACCGCTCGATCGTCAATTCCAAGGTGCTTCAGCGCCTCCTGACCTATGCCAAGGCCTTCGGGGTCCTGATTTCGCACCGCCCTGCCGATCCGTGGCTGAGCCAAGGCACAGTCTTGACCTCGAGTGAATTTGCCGGGCGCATGGGCCTTTCGGGTCAGCCGACCATTGCTGAACGGATCATGCTGGAGCGCGATCTTGCGCTCGTTGAATTGACCGGAGGCCGACTGCTGGTCGATCAGATCACCTGCGCCGACGCCCTGCAGTCTCTGGCCCGCGCCAAGGCCAAGGGGTTGCCGGTCCATGCCAGTGTCTCGATCAATCACCTCTGTTTCAACACGCTCGACATTGGCGACTACCGCACCTTCTACAAACTCAATCCGCCCCTTCGCAGCGAGGATGACCGCCAAGCGGTGATCGAGGCTCTGGCCAGCGGTCTGATCGATGTGGTGGTCTCGGCCCACGCGCCTGCCCCGGCTGAAGATAAGCGCCTGCCCTTTGACGAGGCCACGCCCGGCGCGGTGGGTCTTGAAACCCTGCTGCCTGCGCTCTTGGGTCTTTATCACGACGGTCGTCTGCCACTGGTCGATCTGATGCGCACGGTAACGCTAGCACCCGCCAAGCTGCTGGGTCTTTCGGCGGGTCGTCTGACGCCGGGTTCCCCCGCTGATCTGGTCCTATGCGATCTGGGCGCACCGGTGGTGATCAATGCCGACAATCTGATCTCCAAGTCGAAGAACTCCCCCTTCGATGGACGCCGCCTGCAGGGTCAGGTGTTGATGACACTCGTCGATGGCCGCATCGTTCACCAGATCGAACCATAATTATTTTAGGTAAAAAAATATTCGCCACCTAGGCGAGATTTTAAAATCAGATAGGGTGGACCCATGACTGTTCTGGATCTCGCACTTCCGGTCGCGCTTGGCCTGTTGGTCGGTGGCTATCTGCTCGGCTCCATTCCCTTTGGCTTGGTGGTCACGCGCCTCGGTGGGGCGGGGGATATCCGGCAAGTGGGTTCAGGCAATATTGGCGCGACCAATGTGCTGCGGACCGGACGCAAGGATCTGGCGCTGCTGACTCTTCTTGGTGACGGCGGCAAGGGGATTGTCGCGGTCCTGCTGGCGCGACACTTTTTTGGTGAGACCGCCGCAGCCCTTGCTGGAGGCGCTGCCTTTTTGGGTCACCTCTTTCCGGTCTGGCTTGGCTTTAAGGGCGGCAAGGGCGTCGCAACCTTCTTTGGCGTCATGCTGACCGCCGCCTGGCCAGTGGGCGTGATGGCAGCGATCACTTGGCTGGCGGTGGCCGCTCTGATGCGCCTATCGTCACTGGCGGCGCTGACGGCGGTCGCCCTCGCACCGCTCTTTGCGCTGGCCACGGATCAGGCCCTGCCGATGGTGGTTCTGGCAGCCTTCATGGCCGTGCTGGTTTTCATCCGTCACAAGGACAATATCGCCCGCTTAAGAACAGGTACGGAGCCGAAAATCGGGGCCAAGAAGGCTGCCGAGGCTCCTCAACCGGTGCCATGACGCGGCGGGGCCTTTCGGACGCGGAACGCTGTGACTGGCTTCGGCTGTCGCGCACCGAAAATGTGGGCCCTGTTACCTTCGCCCATCTGCTATCGCGGTTTGGATCGGCCAGCGCCGCGATCAAGGCCCTGCCGAGCCTGAGCAAGCGCGGCGGGCGGCTCACGCCCCTGCCGGTTCCCTCCATCGCCGAAGCCGAGGCTGAACTTGAAGCGGGCGCACAGCTCGGCGCGAAGTTGCTCTGCTCGATTGAGCCGCTGTTTCCGCGCCGCCTCGCCGCGCTGGACGCCGCACCGCCGCTGATCTGGACCCTTGGGCATCCGCAGTTGCTGGACCGCCCCAGCGTCGCCGTGGTCGGCGCCCGCATTGCCTCCGCCGCAGGCCAGCGGTTCGCCCGCGAACTGGCGGTCGGCCTAGGACAGGCCGGGATCATCGTCGTCTCTGGCCTGGCCCGAGGTATTGACGCTGCCGCCCATGAGGGATCCCTGACCACAGGCACCATCGCCGTGCTCGGCGGCGGCATCGACGATGTCTACCCGCAGGAAAATGCCGGGCTCTATGATCAGGTTGCGCGACATGGCTGTATCGTCGCCGAACATCCTCCCGGCAGGCGAGCGCAAGCACGCGACTTCCCCCGGCGCAACCGGATCATTTCGGGCCTATCGCTGGGTGTGGTGGTGGTCGAGGCCGAGATGCGCTCTGGCTCGCTCATCACCGCCAGACTTGCCGCCGAACAGGGCCGAGAGGTCTTTGCGGTGCCGGGCTCTCCCCTCGATCCCCGCGCCAAGGGCAGCAATGATCTTCTACGCCAAGGGGCAACCCTTTGCGAAGGCATCGAAGACGTGTTGCGGGTCATCCAATCCTTGCCCAACACGTCAGAACGCGAACGGGACCTATTTGATGACGCCCCCATCGACCATGCCGGGCTGGACGAGGAGGTCGAGGCCTTGCGCGAAACCGTCGCCGCCCTGCTCTCCCCGACCCCGATCCCGCGCGATGCCTTGGTCCGGTCCTGTCAGGCCCCGGCCCAAGCGGTCCATGCAGCGCTGGTCGAGCTTGCCCTGGCAGGCCGCGCCCATTTTTTGCCCGGAGGCCTCGTGACGTCCGGCACGGGTGACTAATCTGTCGCAGAGGCCCGCGAATCTTCCATAGCCGCCTGCAAAGCCACAATGTGAAGGGTCGTCGCCAGCGTCTCGTGACCGTTAGCAGAAGCCAATTTCGCTAATTCTGCTAGCATATCCGATATATAGCCTTGCACACCGACCCCGGGAGGTGGTTCTGGTGGCACAAGATAAAGAGGCATATAGACCTTCCACCTAACTCATGAGGTGAGTCTGAAAACCACACTATCGGGTAAGATGCAACATAACCCGCTTAGGCTGCGTTGACATTCTGTCTTTCTCACCCTCACTTTCGCCCACTGCGTCGCAGGCGACCTGCCGACGCGCCTTAGAATGATTTGATTGATCCCAGAATGAACGTCGTCGTCGTCGAGAGTCCGGCCAAGGCCAAAACCATTAATAAGTATCTCGGCTCGGACTATATTGTCTTGGCCAGCTACGGGCACGTGCGCGACCTGCCCTCGAAGGACGGCTCGGTTCAGCCCGACGATGACTTCTCGATGAGTTGGGAAGTCGACAGCAAGGCCGCCAAGCGTTTGGCCGACATCGCCGATGCCATGAAGGGGGCCGACACCCTGATCCTCGCCACCGACCCCGACCGTGAGGGTGAGGCGATCTCGTGGCACGTGCTGGAAGTGCTGCGAAAGAAAAAGGTCCTCAAGACCGCCAATATCCAGCGGGTGGTGTTCAACGCCATCACCAAATCGGCCGTCACCGAGGCGATGAAGAACCCGCGCGACATCGATATGGAGCTGGTCGACGCCTATCTGGCGCGGCGCGCTCTGGACTATCTGGTCGGCTTTACCCTGTCGCCGGTCCTCTGGCGCAAGTTACCGGGGTCGCGCTCGGCGGGCCGCGTTCAGTCGGTGGCTCTTCGCCTCGTCGTCGACCGCGAAATCGAGATCGAAGCCTTCCGTACCCAAGAATATTGGACGGTCGAGGGCACGGTTAGCGCAGGCTCCGACCCGTTCATGGCCCGTCTGGTCAAGCATGATGGCAAGAAGCTCGGCAAGTTCGATCTGCCCGATGAGGCCACCGCCCACGCCGCGCGCGGTGCCGTCGCCGCCGGTGCCTTCACCGTCACCGCCGTGGAAAAGAAGCCAGCCAAGCGCTCGCCTGCACCGCCCTTCACCACCTCGACCCTGCAGCAGGAGGCCTCGCGCAAGCTTGGCTTCTCGGCCCAGCGCACCATGCAGGCGGCGCAAAAGCTCTATGAAGGTATCGACATTGGCGGCGAGACCGTCGGTCTGATCACCTATATGCGGACCGACGGCATCCAGTCTGCGCCCGAAGCCCTCGTCGAGGCCCGTCAAGTCATCGCTGGGCGCTTTGGCAGCGACTATGTCCCCGAGGCCCCGCGTTACTACAAAACCAAGGCCAAGAACGCCCAAGAGGCGCACGAAGCCATCCGCCCGACCAGCCTCAGCCGTAACCCGGGGTCCCTGCGCCTCGAATCCGATCTGGGACGGCTCTATGAGCTGATCTGGAAGCGGATGATCGCCTCGCAGATGGAAAGCGCCCGCATTGAGCGCACCACCATTGATATGGAAACCTCGGACGGCCGCACCGGCCTGCGCGCCAACGGCCAAGTGGTTCTGTTTGACGGCTATCTGGCCGTCTATGAAGAGGGCCGCGACGACGAGAACGACGAAGACGGTGGCCGTCTGCCGATGGTCAAGGATGGTGCAACAGCCAAGGTGTTAGAAGCCCGCGCTGATCAGCACTTCACCGAGCCTCCGCCGCGCTATTCCGAAGCCAGCCTCGTCAAGAAGATGGAAGAGCTCGGCATTGGCCGCCCATCGACCTACGCCTCCATCCTGACCGTGCTGCGCGAACGCGACTATGTGCGCATGGAGAAGAACCGTTTCATCCCGGAAGATAAGGGCCGTCTGGTCACCGCCTTCTTGGAACAGTTCTTCCGCCGCTATGTCGAATATGACTTCACCGCTGCGCTGGAAGAAAAGCTCGACCTGGTGTCCGCCGGGGAATTGGAATGGAAACAGCTCCTTCGCGATTTCTGGAAAGATTTCCACGCGGCTGTCGGTGAGATCGGCGACCTGCGCGTCACCCACGTGCTCGACGCCCTGAACATCGCGCTCGGCCCGCACATTTTCCCGCAAAAGGAAGATGGCTCCGATCCGCGCGCCTGCCCGACCTGCGGCGTCGGGCAACTGAGCCTCAAAACTGGCAAGTTCGGGGCCTTTATCGGCTGTTCCAACTATCCCGAATGCCGCTTTACCCGCACCTTGGCCAATAGCGAGGGTGACGGCGACGCCGAAAATGCCGACCGCGAACTGGGAGCCCATCCGGTGACCGAACAGCCCGTATGGCTGAAGATCGGCCGGTTTGGCCCCTATGTTGAGATGCCAGAAGGCGACAAGCTCAAGCGCTCCAGCCTGCCCAAGGGCTGGACACCGGCCAGCATGGACTTGGAAAAGGCCCTGCGCCTCTTAAGCCTTCCGCGCGAAGTCGGCATCCACCCCGAAGACAATGCCGTCATCTTGGCCGGCATTGGCCGCTATGGCCCCTATGTCCAGCACTCGGGCACCTATGCCAATCTGGAGAGCGCCGAAGAGGTGTTCGAGGTCGGCTTGAACCGGGCCGTTACGGTGTTGGCTGAAAAGCGCGCAGGCGGCGGACGCGGCCGAGGCCGGACCGAAGCGGCAGCCCTGAAAGATCTCGGTGTTCACCCCGAAACCGGCAAGCCGGTTAAGATCCTATCGGGCCGCTTTGGTCCCTATATCAAACATGGCGACACCAACGCCAACGTCCCCAAGGGCTCGGAGCCAAGCGACCTGACCCTTGAAGAGGCCGTGCGCCTGCTGGCTGAACGCGAAGCCAAGGGCGGCGGCAAGAAGAAGGCACCGGCTAAGGTAAAGGCTGAAAAGGCTGCGCCGGTTAAGAAGGTTGCCGCGAAAAAGCCCGCTGCGAAAAAACCGGCTGCAAAGAAGGCGGCAGTGAAGAAGACGGCCGTTAAGGCAAAACCGGCCTAAGGTTAGGAATAGGTGGGAGCGGATAGGCCCCCTCACCCAACCCTCTCCCCCAAGGGGGCGAGGGCTAGCACCGATAAGCCCTCTCCCTGAGGGAGAGGGTTGGGTGAGGGCCTTGTTTCCTCTCTCCCTTGTTCCCCGCGAAGGCGGGGACCCAGAACCGTTCACTCAGGTCGTGAGCGACCCACTGACCCCTGCTTTCTCCGACACGGCGGTGAGTTGAGTGGATGAACACCCCCCTCTCCCAACCCTCTCCCCCTCAAGGGGGGAAAGGGCTTGAGCTAAGGTCTTCCTTGTTTTCTTAAAAACCCCCTAACCCGGCTGCGCCGGTACTTCCCCCAGAGGGGGAAGATTTTCCCGTCTAAGATCTTCCCCTTCTGGGGGAAGTGGCGCGAAGCGACGAAGGGGGTCTTGTTTAATCGCCCCAAACCCGTGTTCCCACAATGTTCTTGCTGTTCAAGCGACTCCGCGTACTAGATAGAACAGCTTAGCCGCCGATGTTCGGGCGGTTGTCGAGAGCCTTTCATGTCTGATCCAAGTCATTTCATCCGCGTGCGCGGTGCCCGCGAGCACAATCTCAAAGACGTCAATGTCGACATTCCTCGGGGCCAGCTTGTGGTCCTGACCGGTCTGTCGGGGTCGGGCAAGAGCTCGCTGGCCTTTGACACCATCTATGCCGAGGGTCAGCGCCGCTATGTCGAGAGCCTGTCGGCCTATGCGCGGCAGTTTCTGGAGCTGATGGGCAAGCCGGATGTGGACCTGATCGAGGGCCTGTCGCCCGCCATCTCGATCGAGCAAAAGACCACCTCCAAGAATCCTCGCTCGACTGTCGGCACGGTGACGGAGATTCATGACTATATGCGCCTGCTCTGGGCGCGGGTCGGCACACCCTATTCTCCCGTCACAGGCCTGCCCATCGAGAGCCAGACCGTCAGCATGATGGTCGATAAGATTGTCGGCCTGCCGGAAGGCACGCGCCTGTTGCTGCTCGCGCCGATGGTGCGGGGTCGCAAGGGAGAATATCGCAAGGAGATCGCCGATCTTCAACGCCAAGGCTTTCAGCGCCTCAAGATCGACGGGGAATTCTATCCCATCGAGGAGGCCCCGGTTCTGGACAAGAAGTTCAAGCACGATATCGACGTCGTGGTGGACCGGATCGTGGTCAAGGGCGGCCAAGAACAGCGTCTCGCGGACTCGCTGGAGACCGCTTTGCGCCTTGCCGATGGCATCGCGGTGGCCGAATGGGCCGATATCGCCCCCGGCGAGAAAGAACCGCAGCGGCTGCTGTTCTCGCAGAAATTTGCCTGCCCCGTCAGTGGCTTCACCATCAGCGAGATCGAGCCCCGGCTCTTTTCGTTCAACAATCCGTTCGGCGCCTGCCCGGCCTGCGACGGTCTTGGGGTCAAGCTGACCTTTGACGCTGAACTGGTCATTCCCGATCCCGATAAGGACCTGCATCACGGGGCCATCGCGCCCTGGGCCAAGAGCCCCTCGCCCTTCTATACCCAGACCCTACAGGCGCTGGCCCTGCACTATGGCTTCTCGATGGACAGGCCGTGGCGCGAGCTTGCGCCCGAGGCCAAGAAGATCATTCTGGCCGGAACCGGCTCGACCAAGATCAAGTTCGCCTATGATGATGGCGCGCGCCGCTACGACGTGACCAAGCCCTTCGAGGGGGTGGTGACCAACATGGAACGCCGCTGGCGCGAGACCGACAGCGCGTGGGTGCGCGAGGAACTGTCGCGCTATCAGTCCGACACCCCCTGCGAGGCCTGCGACGGCTATCGCCTCAAGCCAGAGGCCAAGGCGGTCAAGATCGTCGGCAAACATGTCGGCGAGGTGTCTGAACTACCCATCCGCAAGGCGCAGGAATGGTTTGAATCGCTTGAGGGCAAACTGACCCCCAAACAGATGGAAATCGCGCGGCGCATCTTAAAAGAGATCAATGACCGACTGCGGTTCTTGGTCGATGTCGGGCTAGACTATCTGAACCTGTCGCGGGCCTCGGGCACCCTGTCGGGCGGGGAGAGCCAGCGCATCCGCTTAGCCAGCCAGATCGGTTCGGGCCTGACGGGTGTGCTCTATGTGCTCGATGAGCCGTCCATCGGCCTGCACCAGCGCGACAATACCCGCCTGTTGCAAAGCCTGCGCGGACTGCGTGATCTGGGCAATTCGGTGCTGGTGGTCGAGCATGATGAGGAGGCTATCCTCACCGCCGATCATGTCATCGATATGGGGCCAGCGGCGGGTATCCACGGCGGTCATATCGTCGCTGAGGGCACGCCAGACGACATTATGGCCAATGCCAACAGCCTGACCGGCCAGTACCTGACCGGCGCACGTGAAATTGCCGTCCCCGATGGTCGCCGTCCCATCAACCGCAAAAAGATGATCAAGGTCACCGGCGCGCGCGGCAACAATCTGCGCAACATTACCGGTGAAATTCCGGTCGGGGTCTTTACCTGCATCACCGGCGTGTCGGGCAGTGGCAAGTCGACCTTCACCATCGAGACGCTCTACAAGGCCGCCGCCCGCCGCATCAACAATGCCAGCGAAGGCCCTGCGGCCCACGACCGGATCGAGGGCTTGGAACATTTCGATAAGATCATCGATATTGACCAGTCCCCGATTGGCCGCACGCCGCGCTCGAACCCAGCGACCTATACCGGGGCCTTCCAACCGATCCGTGACTGGTTCGCTCAGCTTCCGGAATCCAAGGTGCGCGGCTATGGCCCCGGCCGGTTCAGTTTCAACGTCAAGGGTGGGCGTTGCGAGGCCTGTCAGGGCGATGGCCTGATCAAGATCGAGATGCACTTCCTGCCGGACGTCTATGTCACCTGCGACATCTGCAAGGGCCGTCGTTATAATCGCGAGACGTTGGAGATACTGTTCAAGGGCCAGTCCATCGCCGACATTCTGGACAGGACGGTCGAAGAGTCCGCTGCCTTCTTCAAGGCCGTGCCGTCGGTGCGTGACAAGATGGAGACGCTGAAGCGGGTCGGTCTGTCCTATGTCAAGGTCGGCCAGTCGGCGACCACCCTGTCCGGCGGTGAGGCCCAACGGGTCAAGCTGTCCAAGGAACTTTCGCGCCGCGCGACGGGCAAGACGCTCTATATTCTCGACGAGCCGACCACAGGTCTGCACTTCGAAGATACCAAGAAACTGCTCGAGGTGCTGCATGAGCTGGTCGATCAGGGCAATACGGTGGTGGTCATCGAGCACAATCTCGACGTCATCAAGACCGCCGACTGGCTGGTCGATTTTGGCCCCGAAGGCGGCGACGGCGGCGGCCTGATCGTGGCCACGGGCACGCCGGAAGATGTGGCAAAGTCGAAGGACAGCTGGACCGGAAAATATCTCGCCGAGGTGTTGGAACGCCATGAGGTGCGCCGAAAGGCTCGGGCCAAGGCCCTGACGTCGAAGAAGACGTAAGGTGAAGCGCGGGGGAATGGGGTGGGGTCAGTGGATGCAATCCCCCTCACCCAACCCTCTCCCCCAGGGGGGCGAGGGCTTATCCGTTCTTTCTTAGCCCTCTCCCTGTGGGAGAGGGTTGGGTGAGGGCCTTACTTGATTTTTTTAAACAAGTCCCCCTACCCCGGCTGCGCCGGTACTTCCCCCAGAGGGGGAAGATCTAGAACGGCAAATCTTCCCCCCTCTGGGGGAAGTGGCCCGAAGGGACGAAGGGGGTCTTGTTTTTCTTGACGCGAAATCCGAGGATGTCCAACACCTTCGCAAGGAAACGAACATGAAGCTCTATGGTGCCCCGAACCCCGCCCCAAACCCGCGCCGCGTGCGGATTTTCCTCGCCGAAAAGGGCATCGACCTGCCCGAAACCCTCGTCAATATGATGCAGCGCGAGCACAAGGCCGACGATTTTGTTGCCAAGAATTCGCTCGGTCAGATACCGGTTTTGGAGCTGGATGATGGCGAGATCATCACCGAAACCATCTCGATCTGCCGCTATCTCGAGGGCATCCATCCGGACAGGCCGCTATTTGGCACCACCCCGCTCGAGGTCGCTAAGATCGATATGGCGATCCGCCGGGTCGAGTTTCAACTGATGAACCCGGTCGGCAATTTCTGGCGTCACGCCCATCCCTATACGGCGAAGCTCTTGACCCAGTTCAAGGATTTCGGCGAGTCAAACCGCGAAACGGTCGCGCGCGCCATGCTGTGGATGGACCGAGAACTGGAAGGCCACGACTTCATCCACGGCAACAGTTACACCATGGCCGACATTGCCGCCCTGACGACGGTCGATTTCGCCGATTGGATTGGCTTGCCGATGCCGCAGGAGGCCAAGCGCCTGCGCGATTGGCATGCCCGCGTCACAGCGCGCCCAAGCGCCGCCGCCTAGGAAGAACCGAACCGTCTAGCCCTCTGGATCGCCGTGATAGTCGACCAGAGCGGCATAGGCCATCGCCTGTGGGGCCAGCACGACGGCGTAATAGATCGCGGTGATGGTTGCGCCGAACAGTTGATAGAGGATCATGGCGGGCGTGAAGAAGGCCCCGATGGACGAGAAGTCTGGCCGAAACAGTTGGCCCACATCGGCCAATGAGCCCCCCAAGGCAGTCATGATCACGCCCGCCAAGGCGACAAAGACGATATAGGCCATCAGGGCCGCAACAATGCCCATCACAAAGGCCAAGATATAGGCCCCGAAAAGCTGCCAAAAATGGTTGCGGGTCACCGACCAGGCGCGGAACACGACAATGCGGCGCTCAGCAAAGGTCATGGGGCCACAAAGCGACAGGCGCACCGCGACCCAAAGCATGCCTGCAAAAGCCGCTAGACCACCAACCGTGCCCAGCAAGGGCGCGAGCGGCGGGGCAATGGCGGTCGCAATGCCAACGATCATGCCGATGATCAGGGCAATGCCGAACATGGCCGCCATCATCAACAGGCTGACCGCGAGGGTGACGGCCATCAGACGGAACTCATCTTCTCCAAGGGCCAGATGGGCCACAACGCCGCCGGGACGGCCCAGCACGATGCGGAACACGGCGCAGGCAAAAACGGCCATGACACAGATGCCCACTGGGAATGACACGGCATAGAAGGGCAAGAGCTTCATCAGGGTTTCGATAGACTGCTGCGGATCGCCACCGCTCTGGGCGGCCTGTTCAAGCGCGGTAAATTCGGAGCCAACCGATAGGATCATAAAGATCGCCATGGTCAGGCTGACCAAGAAATAGAAACCCGCCCAGATCGACAGGGTCACGGGCCGCTCGCGCGTCAACCGGAACCCTTCAAAAGCCACGTCAGTCGGTGAAAACGCCGTCATTTGAACCATTCCCCAGCGCCGAATCTGGTCGCTCGCTTTCATCCTTATCCGCTGGTTTCAGCCTTTGGTAAATAGAGGCGAAAACCCCGGCCGAAAAAGGGATTTGGATGAAGGCGGCCCCCACACCCGAAACAAAATTCAGAATAAATCGATATAAACCGCTGAGTTCACCGGCCCTTTGGAGCAAGGTCGCGGTAAGGTGATCGACGCCGTAAAGCAACCCGATCACAACGAGCGGCGGCAACAGGGCCAAAACCCGGCCCTTGGTCAGAGAAGCGGAGGACAGGACTCGAACCTGGTCGCCATAGAGACTCGCGACCTGGCTCAACGAGACCCGGATATAGAGCCAAACGCCGCCCAGCATGCCCAGAATCGCAACCAGAGTGACCGCGCCAGCACCAGCCGAGCCCAGCTCGTTCATGATCGCGGACATGCCGTCCATGGTCAGCTCATGGCCGCGCCCGTAGGCGATGATGGCGGCGAAGACCAAGACTAAAAACGCCACCACGACCACATAAAAGATGAGCAGCAGGTTGACCAAGATGCCGGAAAATAGATACCGCCCCTCCATCGATCCCGCCTGCAAATCCAAAACGCGAAACCAGACATTCTGGGGTGGTGCCTCGGTGACGGCAAACCGATAGGCCCTGCCGTTGGCCATGATCACGAAGACCGCACTCATGCCGCCAACGATGAAAAGACCCCAAAAGACAATCGCGCCCGCAGTGTCGCGCTTGTAAAAATCCAACGGCAAAGCGTTAGTGGCAATCAACAGAATTGCCACTAACGCAAAGGACACGAACGACGTTGTCCAGACCCTTTTGATATTGGCAAAACCATCAGCGAGAATAGGGCCGAGGGGCAGTTCCTGAGACACGGTTTCACCTTGCTTCTGAAGGACCAAGGGCCTGAGCGCAGATTGAGTTCAACACCGTTGGTTTAGCGGCTATAAGGCCGTCATGTCTATTGATCCTATTCATATCGTTGGTGGTGGCCTCGCCGGTTCAGAGGCGGCCTGGCAGGCGGCTGAGGCGGGCGTGCCGGTCATCCTGCATGAGATGCGCCCCGTGCGCGGCACCGAGGCCCATCAGACCGAGGGGCTGGCCGAACTGGTCTGTTCCAACTCGTTCCGGTCGGACGATTGGGAGCATAATGCCGTTGGCCTGCTCCATGCCGAGATGCGCCGCTGCCACTCGATCATCCTCAGCGCCGCTGACGTCCATCAGGTGCCCGCAGGCGGCGCGCTGGCCGTGGACCGCGATGGCTTTTCGGCAGCCGTCACCGCCCGGCTCGAAGCCCACCCCCTGATCACCATTCTACGCGAAGAGATCGAGGGCCTGCCGCCAGCGGACTGGAACAATGTCATTGTCGCGACCGGCCCCCTGACCACCCCTGCCCTGTCGCAGGCCATTTTGGACCTGACCGGCGAGGGGCAACTGTCCTTCTTCGACGCCATCGCCCCGATCATCCATACGGATAGTATCAATATGGACATTGCGTGGCGCCAATCGCGCTACGACAAGGAAGGTCCCGGCGGTGACAAGGCGGCCTATATCAACTGCCCCATGAACAAGGAGCAATATGAGGCCTTTATTCAGGCCCTGCTCGACGGTCCCAAGACCGAGTTCAAGGAGTGGGAAAATGTGCCCTATTTCGATGGCTGTCTGCCCATCGAGGTTATGGCCGAGCGCGGTCATGAGACCCTGCGCTGGGGACCGCTCAAGCCCGTCGGCCTGACCAATCCGCGCGATCCGCTGGTCAAGGCCCACGCCATTATCCAGCTGCGCCAAGACAATGCGCTGGGCACGCTCTACAATATGGTCGGGTTCCAGACTAAGCTGAAGCACGGCGTTCAGGCCGATGTTTTCCGCATGATCCCCGGCCTCGAGAATGCGCAATTCGCGCGGCTTGGCGGCCTGCACCGCAACACCTTCATCAACTCCCCTCGCCTGCTCGATAATGGCCTACGGCTCAAGGCACAGCCGCGCCTGCGCTTTGCCGGGCAGGTCACGGGCGTTGAAGGCTATGTCGAGAGCGCCGCTATCGGCCTGCTGGCCGGGCGCTTCGCCGCTGCACAGGCGCTGGGTCAGGAATTGGCCCCGCCGCCGCCCACGACCGCCCTAGGCGCCCTGATCGACCATATTACCGGCGGGCACCTCGAAGGCGGTGCGTTCCAGCCGATGAATATCAATTACGGCCTCTTACCGCCGATGGAACCGCCCAAGATCGACCATGAGGGCAAGAAACTGCCGCTCAAGGAACGGGGGCGGGCGAAGAAGCGGCTCATGAGCGTGCGCGCTCTGGCCGATCTGGAGACCTGGCTACAGGGTTAGACCCGGCCCGTCAGGCTGGCCAAGAAGGTCCGCAGTGATTTGGAGAAGGGTCCGGGCCGTTTGCCCGCACCATAGGACCGCGCCAAGGCCGCATGGGCAATGGCGGGAAAGGCTGCGACGGGCAGATCGGCCAGAGCCGAGCGCGCTGCCTTGAGGTCGTAGTCAATGCGCGCCCTCGCCCAGCCTTGCGCCAAGTCCGGTGACACGCGGCCAGCCCCGAGCAGCGCTCCGACCCCATAGGCCCGCGCTGCGCTTCGGATGGCATGCGGGTCCGTGCCCGGGGACAGGATCGACAGGGCGAGCGCGCTATAGACCACCTGCGTGGCGTCGACATGGGCCAAGACCGCTTCTTCGCTTTCCAGCACCGTGCGGCCCAGATCATCAATCCGTGCCTCGATCAGGCTGTTGAGCAGCACCGGCGACAGCTCATGACGCTCCATCACACCCGCCAAGGCTAAGGCTGAGGGATGGGCGCGAGGCGCGAGGCCCTGCGCCATCTCGTCGATGGCTTCGGACCACCAGGTCAGACGGATTTCGCCCATGAAGGGATCACTGACCAGATCGCGGACCTTGGCCAACTCGTGGTCGAAGGCGAGGATGGCCAGCACGTCAGCCCGCGCCTGCGGATCGGCAATCAGCCGGCTGGCCAGCCACCGGTCGGGGTCCACGCGCTTGATCAGGCTATCAACATCGTCCGTCATGGTTGGGAAATGGTCCGATTGAGCCGACAAAAAAGGGGCCCGCCGTTGCCAGCAGGCCCCTTGATTGATTGCTCCTGATCTTAGCCGAACAGGGTTTGGTTCATGGTCATGGTCACCAGCATGGGGATCGACAGCAGCAGGTTGGTGCGGCTGAACAGCATGGCGGTCCGGCCAGCCTTAGCCTTTGCATCAGCATCGGCCTCAACAAGGCCCAGAGCGATCTTCTGGTTTGGCCAGATGAACAGCCAGACGTTCAAGAACATGATTGTCGCCATCCACATACCCACGCCGATGAACACGGTCTGGGGATTGGCAAAGCCTTCCAGCGCGCCCAGCGTATAGGCCTGAACCAGATAGCCACGGTTCCACGCCAGCACGATACCGGCCAGTAAGGTGGCCACAGCGGCCCAACGGAACCAGAACAGGGCTTCAGGCGCAATGTACTTGGTCACGCCCGCCTTCAGCTCAGCCGGGACGCTTGGCATCATGCGGATCTGGACGAAGTTGAAATAGTACAGCAGGCCGATCCACAGGATACCCGCAAAGACGTGGATCAGACGAAACACGCCCTGCCAGAAGATGGCGTCAGCGCTGCCGTGATGGACGCGGTAACCGGCGACCAAGATCAGAGCCAAGACCACGCTAACAATGATGGTGTTTCTAAAGTTTTGCAGCAGACCTGCCATGTTGTCCTCCCAAGAAGCCCACAGGGGCCTCGATTAGGACGCCAATATACGGCGATTTGACGCGCCCATGGAAGGGGGAATGAACAGAGGGCCTAAATGGCGATCAGAGCGGCCGCTAAACGTCGCCCTTCGGCGGCAAAGACATTGTACATGCGCGCGGCTGTGGCCGTGTCCATGAACTCCAGACCAATGCCCGCCCGTTGCAGGGCCTCACGCACGGACCGGGGCGGCAGGGCCTGCACTGCGCCGGTGCCCAGAAGGACAAACTCCACCGTCCCCAAACCCGCCGCAAAGACTGATGCGAGGTGATCAGGAGTCAGGGCCTCTAGGCTCGTCGCCTGCCAAGGCTGGGCCGCATCATCGAGGATCAGCAGCGAGCCCTCATGGCGCTGGCCAGAGACCCGAAAGCCTCCGCCGCCATAGGCATCGATGGAGGGCGGGTGACGCAAGACCCTAGCCCTTCAGAACCG
>Ga0214919_10005892_pt1 | contig 17081 bp, 18 predicted proteins | sample LL1503_MetaG_FD_177994 | JGI IMG/M metagenome (GOLD analysis project Ga0214919, IMG submission 177994) | Freshwater microbial communities from Lake Lanier, Atlanta, Georgia, United States - LL-1503 | ecosystem: Environmental > Aquatic > Freshwater > Lake | place: USA: Georgia | collected...
AGGCAATTACTTATGATGGAACAGATGTAGTATGGGGTGATGTTACAACTCCTACTCCTAATTTACAGCAAGTTATTGATGTTAGTTTTAATCTTGATGGAACTGCTCCTACAAGTGGTCAGGCAATTACTTATGATGGAACAGATGTAGTATGGGGTGATGTTACAACTCCTACTCCTAATTTACAGCAAGTTATTGATGTTAGTTTTAATCTTGATGGAACTGCTCCTACAAGTGGTCAGGCAATCACTTATGATGGAACAAATGTAGTATGGGGTGATGTTATTACTCCTACTCCCAATTTACAAGAAGTAACTGACATTAGTAATGTAACTACAAATAATATAAAATTAATAGGTGGTTTGGATTATAATGAAATAAGTTATGTAAGTAATTATATTTTTGCGTCCAAAAATTCTTTAACTCCAACACCTTTTATATCTTCAGAAACATTAATAGATGATTTTTCTTCAAGTCAATTTTCAAGGACTCAATTGTATTCACAAGTTGAAGTAGGTAATATTTATCACGCAGGTTTGAGTCTTCAAAATATTGATTATAATTTGTTCGCAAATGAACGACAATTAACAATATCATCATCTTCTGCCTCACTTGCTATTAGTTGTGATGCGGGTATTCCCCAATTTTTAATTAATGATTCTTCTGGAAATGTTGGACAAGTATTAGGCAATACTTTATCAGGCATTAATTGGGTTGATTTACCTACAACTCCCAATTTACAAGAAGTAACAGATATTTCTAATGTTACTACGAATGATATGGCTATTACTGATGGATTACAATTATTAGACCTTAAAAAAGATGGAGTTACTATGAATGAGTATTCTACAACTAAGATTGCTTCTTATGGTCTTAATGGGTTCAGTATTTCAAATCCAAATTCATATATTACTGAAATAAATGCTAATCTTACATCAGGATTAAATATAACAAATGATACTTCCAATTTAGTAGCAACAAGTAACAGTATTGATATTTCTGGTGCTGTTGGTTTAGCACAAATTGATCCTAGTAATGGTCTTGTTTTTACTAAATCCGCAGTAGTTGGTAAATTAACTAATGATCAAGTATTTTTTACAGATGGAACTGATATTTCAACTTACAAAAGGTTAGAAATGAATTTAGTTTCTGGAAATTATAGCAATACTATAACTCAAAATGATATTCATCTTATAGGTTCTGTAGATGTTATATTAACCACAGAAAAATTAGAATTCAATGCTGAAAAAGGTCTATATTCTATAGGCGATAATTTAACTATATCATGTCCAGATGGTTTAGATCTTTCATTAAATGCTTTATCTATTAATGGTGTTCAGGGTGATATGGGTCAAGTTCTTATGGGAACTGGAGCTGGAACAGCACCTCAATGGATTGAACTCAATAATTTAATTTGTAATGGTTCGGTTGCTACACCTGGAATAAGTGGGTCAGTTTATTTTTCTACATTTAGTGCTTCATTTACCTATACTCCTACTGTTATACTTACTGTTGTTAGTGGATCTACTAATACTTATATAGCAAATCTTGTTAGTGTTAGTGAGATTAAATTTACATATACTATTTCTGGTGACGGTTGTTCTTTTTTAAACTTTATCGCATTATAAATATCAATTTATAAATAATATATTTATATTATATAATGAGCACAAAGTTAAATAGTATTATTAGTGATGGAACTTTAAATATTGATACAGACATGGATATATCATACCAAACCACGTTTTCATTTGCTGCCCCGCACTGCGTTGCTGACCCCGTAACAGCAGATGATCTTACGAACAAAGCATATGTTGATTCACGTCTCGTTAATTCTGGTTCTGGAACAAATCTATATTTTAATTATTCTGTTTCTGACGCAATTAGTCCATATAGGCAATTAGGCACATCAATTGTAATTACCACACAAACAACACTCAACACACCACAGGCAGGCACACAAACGATTGCCTCATTTATTACTGATTCAGGTTATCCAGGAACAGTAACTATTCCTTCAGGTATTTGGGAATTAAATCAATTCGGCAAGCAGGTTGGGGGCAGTGCGGGTGTATTACGATATTTTTTTACACTTTATAAACGAGATTTAGCAGGAAATGAGATATTACTGGGAACAAGTGGGTATTCAGCAGATATAAACACAAGTGTTACTGATGTATTTTTTGCTCAATTAACTTTAGGAATATTAACCTTACTTTCCACTGATAGATTAATTGTTAATATTTTTAGTTTAGGCACTGGAACTGATGTTGGACATACATTAGATAGTCAATTTCAAAATACAACCTATTCTTATATTACAACACCACTTGTCTCTGGTTCAAATTTTTTATCTTTAAATAATACATTTACAGGCTCAAACTCTTTTACAAACGCAACCACAAATATTGGTAGTATGGTTGTTTCAGCAAACGCATTAAATAGCAATAACATCAATACAGAAGTATTAATTGGTAATAATTTAATAGGAACAAGCAGTATCGCCCCTGGAGCGGCATTAAAAGTAGGTTACAACCTTAATTATGGTTCGCTACAATTAGCAACACGAGCAGGTCGTTCAGGTGATACAAGAATTCACGACGGTGCGTTTTCAGGTGGAAATGTTTATATTGGAAGTGGTGCGACGAATATGTATATATCTGCTGGAACTGGAAGCACAGCAACTGGTTCAATTAATATTGGTTTTGGATTTGCGTCTCTTGGAGATTTTAATTTAGGTTCAGCAACGAGAAAAATGAGTATTTTAGGAACATCCTTATCTACAATTAGCACTGGAATAATCACACTTCAACAAACTCCCACCGCATATCCTACTGTTGGATCTACAGTTCCTACCACAACTTGGGTCAGTGATGCTCTTACTTATTTAAAAGCAAATATTAATACTTGGGATTTAGCACAAACATTTACTACAGTTCCTGTAAATAATGGAACTGTTGGTTCAGGTTCAGCAAATAATACAAATGTTCCAACTACTGCGTGGGTTCAAACTGCTCTTACTTATTTTAAAACACAATCACAAACGTGGGATTTAGCACAAACATTTACAACAGTTCCTATAAATAATGGAACGGTTGGTTCAGGATCAGCAAATAATACAAATGTTCCAACTACTGCTTGGGTTCAAACTGCTCTTACTTATTTTAAAACACAATCACAAACATGGGATTTAGCACAAACATTTACAACAGTTCCTATAAATAATGGAACAATTGGATCAGGATCAGCAAATAATACAAATGTTCCAACTACTGCGTGGGTTCAAACTGCTCTTACTTATTTTAAAACACAATCACAAACGTGGGATTTAACACAAACATTTACATCCCAACCAGTAACAAATGCTAGTATTCCAGCATATCCTTTATTTGATACAGGATTAGTAACTTCTACTTGGGTTAAAAATGCTATTGCTTATGCGGAAAAAGGAAAAATTACATCTGCTTCTACACCAGTATTAGCAATCACAGGGACATTAACATTTGCTAAAACATATACTGTTATTCCTCTTGTCCTTCTTACTGTTGATATGGGGTCAGGAACAGTGATTGTATCAGCAGCATTAGCAGGAACTACCTTAACCACATTCAGTTATATTTTATCTTCTCTTGCTGGTGTTTCTTCGCTAAATTATTATGTAGTCGTAATATAATGACATCTTTAAAAATTAATACGATTGTAGCAGATACAAATACTTCATTTACACAATTACCTATTACTCCAGCAACCATTGTTGCCTATCCTGATGTAGCGACTCTTCCAACAAGTTTAGTCACTAAAAATTGGGTGACATCAGCATTTACTTATTTTTTAGGAGTAATACATTCTTGGACTGCGATTCAAACTTTCGCTGGATTAACTACTACAGCACCAATTACTTTATCGGTTGGTTCAAAACCAACAAGTTATTCAAATATAGGTTATTCAGCACTTGCTACACAAAACGCAACAACAACAGTATTTACCACTGGTAATGTAACAACTGTTTATACATCAGCATCATTACCAATTGGTGTATATTTAGTTACAGGTTCATTGTGTGCGAAGGTCAATACTGGAGCAACAGGCACTGTTACAATGGTTTATTTAGAAATAAACACACCAGCACCCAATACAACACCAGCATTTCCTTTACAGTCATTATGGAGTGGTTCAGTTGCTTTTACAGCATCATCGTTAAATATTCCCTCACCAATGATTGCTGGTGTGGTTACCTTACCTATAGCAGGAACAATTGTTTTATCAGGAGCATTTACTTATACAGGAACAGCAAATTGTCTAACAATTGGTGGAGCAGGATATTCTCAATTTTGGGTGACAAGAATAGGTTAATTATATTATTATATTGCTATATATTATATGACTTCTCTTAAAATAAATACGATTGTAGCAGATACAACATTAAATGTTAGTTCTTTATTAACAGCAAGTTCAGGTATAAATACAAATGGTATTAAAAGTAATGGTTCATATACTCCTACTATTCCAGCAGATAATTCAGGATTTTATGCGGATTGGAACTTATCAGGATCAAATGGAGAAATGAATATTGTATCTTTATCTCAAGGAGGAACTGGAGGAACATCTTTTTATAATAAAGTTACAACTCCTATTTCAGCATTAACTTATTTAGGTGGATTATTTACATCAGCATATACTGGTGTCCCAACAGGAATATTATATGTAGGATCTATTGGTAGGTCAATTGTTCCAAATTATTCTTATCCAGTAGGTTCAACATCAATTGGTTATACTTTTAAATTGACGCAAGTATTAGGACAGACATCAATGCCTTCAGGTGCTGCTTTTACTATAATGACAGGACAGGCATTTACAGCGGGGACTTGGTTAATAACAGGTTCTTATAGACTTGTAGTGACCGCAACGACTTCAGCAAATATATACCTTGATATTTCAAAAGTAACAGCACTAGTCCCAACAGTAATCGGTATAAGTAGTTGTGTTATAACACCTTCAGGAGCAACACAATTTTATCACAATATTTCAGTTATTTTTCAGGCAGACGGTATTCAAACATTATCAATGTTTTTAACTCCTACTATTACAGCATCAACTGTCACTTATAATGGACAAAGTTCATCCAATTATTTATATGCTACAAGAATTGCTTAATCTGAATCATGCTTTGAAAGATATTATAATTACATCCATTATATAATGTATATATATAATGAATTGGGACAGAAATATCGTTGACATTTTAGAGCGTATCCGTTTCAATAGCGTACAATTAAATACAAAACATACTTATCAATATCTTTCTTATAGCCGTTTACTTAAATGGTTTGATTTACCTATAATAATAAGTTCAGTGATGAGTTCATCATTTAGTAGTCTTGGTGTAATAAATCCAAAATATTCACAAACAATTGTTACATCAATAAGTATGTTTATTACGGTTTTATCATCAACCAAGTTGTATCTTAACTTAACATCAAATATAAATAATGAGACAGATTTAGCAAAGAGTTATTATATATTATCAATTACAATATATAAAATATTAGCACTAAAACCTACTGATATGAACGCACGATTATTTTTAGATGAAATGTTTTCTGAATATAGTAAATTAATTGAGAAAAGTAATATTATTTTAAAAGATTCAAAAAAAGATTTATTACAAATAAATGAATATTGTGATAGTGAATCGGGATCGTTACGTTCTAAAGATTCATTTAATATACTAACCGATGAAAATGAATTATAAAATAAAATTAAATAAAATTAAATAAAATTAAATAAAATTAAATAAAATTAAATAAAATTAAATAAAATTAATGATTATTCTTGATTTGTATATATAATTGATTCCAAATATATAAATTATCTTTTAGAATCTGATAATATCCTAAATTATTTACATAATTAATTATATACATATTATATAATGATAAAAAATTCTACACGCAAAGATAAACGATTTATGCTTGAATTAGATAATAAAAAAATTCATTTTGGTTCTCCTAATGGTTTCACTTATATTGATGGAGCTACTGAAAAAACAAAAGATAATTATTTAAAAAGACACGATGTAAATGAGGATTGGACTAAAATTAATCCCGCATCATTATCACGTTTTATTTTATGGGGAAACTCAAAAGATATTAATAAAAATATTACTAACTATTTTAAATTATTTGGTATATAAGGTATCACGTTTTGTTTCCTTTTTTTAGAGGTAATATATATCAATCTTCTAATGATTGATATGTATTGATTACATATTTTATTTGTTATATATAATTTAATAATTCATTATTCTAACCATATTATATCTTTAGGTAATCCTATCTTATAACAATAATAAAAACAATCAAAATTACAGATACTTTTATATTCTTTTGGTGTAAATACCTTTTTATCAAAATGTATCCTTTTTCTTGGTATAATAATTTGTATTTTATTTTTCCATTCTCTCAAATAGGACGTATTAATTTTAGACGATGGTAGTATTAAAATAAATGGTTTATCAATTATTTTTAATCTATTTAATATTTTTTTATTTCACTAAATGGTGGGTTTGATACAATTATTTCGCCTAAATCTTCTTCAAAAAAATCAACTGGTTCATGTATTACATCAAATCCTAATTCTTTTAAATATGTACCACTTTTACCATCTCCATAGAATGCTTCCCATATCTGTTTTTTTGGGATATATTCCTTTATATTTTCCCACGCATATTTAGGCGTCATATAGCAATCGTGTTTAATAAATGTCTTTGTATGAAATCCAGCCATTATATAAGTATTTTAATATTATTTAAGTTAATAAATGATTATATTAGGATTTGAACCTAACGACATGAGGCGTCCCTCAAGGCAACCGAACTTGCTATAATCTCGGTTTCGGTAGGATTTGAACCTACGACCTTTTTCTTAACAGGAAAACGTTACTACCAGACTAAACTACGAAACCATAGTTGATGTGGGATTTGAACCCACGAAGACGAATCATTAGAACTTGAGTCTAACCCATTTGACCAGACTTTGGTAATCAACTTTACATATACATATATTTTAATTTCTTTATATTGATTTATTACCAATTTATTATTATATTTATTAATTCTTGTGGTAATTTTATTAATACCTTTTTTATTAATTTAATAAATATTTTTTGTCTTATTATAGGATTCATTATATATTTTGCTTTAGATATTGATATTTTATTAATACAAATTTTATGACATGTATGTAATGTATTATCATATAACTTATATTTTTCATCTTTATAACGTAGTTCTTTAGTCATTGTATTCTCAATCCATATTGACTCATTAATATATTTATTATTTTGAATATAATATTTATGTATAATAATTTCACGTAATCCATCAGCCCATAGGCAACCTCTTAAAGTAATTATGTAATCAGTATGAATAAATGTTTTATTTTTAAAATCCCAACCATTATTTATTATAGTAGTATTAATACATAAATTATTATAGTAATAATATGATGTTAATGATACTAAATCTTGTGCTTGTTTTATATATTTTATGTCTTTTACCATAGATACTTATTATTATCTTATGCCTTTATATTAAGATAATAAATAATATCTCTCGCCACCTTTTCATCGTCATCGCCACCACATCGCCACCACTGAGGATGATATATATCTTTTTCTTCTTTTATTTTATATCTATTATAATAAGAAAAATAATAATAAATAATAGGAATATCATTGGTGGCGATGGTGGCGATGGTGGCGATACTTTCGTTCGTCTATATAATGAAATGAAATTTTTTTTTTAAAAAAAAATCAAATAATAATAATTTATAAAAAATAATTATTATCCTACTGTAGGACTTGAGAGGTTAGTCGCCACCGCCACCATCGCCACCTTTAAACAATTCGGTGTTTCAGTGTCAAAAAAGTAAATTTAAATCCTCTTTCTGTCTTTGTTTTGTATTTAAAAATTCCATCAATTTTCATATTATTTAGTATACAACTGAACTTTTGGATACTTGAAATTTCATATTTTGGAAAATTAATAAGACACCATTGTTTAAAATCTCCATAGCATTCTGATGTAGTTTTAAAAATATCTGTCTCATCTATTCCAATACGAGCCATAATACAATCATCAATCCATCGTTCAATAGGAGACACATTTTGTTCTTGTAATTCCTTATGATATTCAGTAATAGGCATAACTAATTCACTAAATTTATCTAAATTAGGAATTTTCTTTAAATATTCAAAAAAAGATTTACATGAATCAATAGTAATCTTTGCGTTAATATCATTAAAATATTGTTTATTACCAATAAGTTCATCACTGGAACGAATAATATCCGTTCGCCTATCTGTACCACTTGTAGGCATTGGATCTTCACTATTTGTTGTAACAATAAAACGATGATAAGACATTATTTCAATTTGATTAACACCTTTATTATTAATAGAAATAACTCCATCAGTAACTAATTGTTTAAATTTTTGATAAGAATCAATAATATCTTTTTTAGATAATTCATTAAGATTAACAAGAAATGAATCACCCATTCTACCATTAAATTGTCCCCAAACATCACGAGATGGTTCGCTTGTCTCAAATACTTTTTTATTACCAAGAACCATACGCAATATTTTCATTAATGTGCCTTTACCCGCTCCTTCTTTTGAAATAAGAACAGGACAAATTTCAGATTTGCGTTCAGGATATTGAATCATTTGACCTATCCATTTTAAAAAATATTCATATACATCTTGTTCATTATTACATAAAATTTTAATATGATTAAGAATAAACTCAATATCAGTATCTACCCATTCTGTGATTAGTTCCATAGCAAATGGAGACCAAAGATTATAAGTATCATCTGGACAAATTTTAGGAAAAATACCAATATGTTGATAAGAACGAATATTATTATTACACGAAATCCATTTATCAATAAAACCAATAGGAAGTCCAAATTGTGTCCATCCAACTTGAATATGTTTATAAGAAGTTCTCATTTGTGCTTCACTTCTAATTTCATTTTCATTATTATAATTATAAATATATACTGATTTATCTTTAATAAGACAATGATTTTTTTCTAATTTATCACATTCTATTTTAAATAACTCACTATTTTTAGTATTTAATTCATTTATTTCATCTATTTTTTGTGCTTTTTCTGCTTGTTTTGCTTCTAATACAATATCTTTATGACATTTAATTCTATTAATAATAATCGCTTCATCAAAAGGTTTTACAATCCATTTTAGAGACAACCCAAGTGTATCAAAAACATGTGTTTGAATATTATCAATAATATTAGGATTAAATTTATTTTTAAGAATCATAAAACCATCTTGACAAGGTACAATATCTTCAATTTTCATATTTAAAGAAGAAATAGCCGTTTCTTGAACAAGACGTTCAATTGTTTGATACCATAGAGCCATAACTCCACATTTTGACTCATATTCATTATTCCATTTAGATTTATCAAATTTAAGAACATCTTTTTTAATATGTTGATTAGCAAGATAAACCATCTCAATAATATCTTTCATTTCATTTTGTAAATCTTGAATTTCAACAAAATAATCTTCTTCTAAATTATTATCTTTAACCCAAGAATTATAAGAACCACCATTAAGGATTGAAATAAATAATTTTTTAGCAATATCTTTATTAACATTATATTTATCCATAACTTGTCTCCTAAAAATAGAACTATTTTCAGAATATTTAGTAAGATTTTTTTTATTAATTCCATTTTTTTTACAAAGTTCAACAATAATACAAGTTTGACAATTGACCATATCAAAGTCAATATATTCTTCACACAACGCATGTCTTGTTGGACGATGAAATACAGAAAGAGACAAATGATGATTAGGTAAAATTCTACCCCATTTATGTTGTGGTAATTTATAAGAGACAACAATTGATTTATTAAGTTTATTATATCTTTTTCTATATTCATTAATTTGTTCTAATTCAGGTTTAGAGTCAATAACGATACCCATTTTATTTTCAATGAATCCATTAAGTAGTTCAATATCAACATATTCATTCATTTTTTTTTGAATAAAGATGGAAGATTTAATTTGTTTGACTGTCCATCCATCCATTTTATATTAAGATAATATTTTATTTCTATATACTTTTAATAAAATATTAATTATAAGTTGCGAGAGAATCCATTAACTGTTTTTTAGCTAACTGCTTAAAAGAGTCATTTTTCACTTCTTTTTTAATTTCTTTGAGACGTTCAATTGTGGCGGAAAGTCCTAAATCTTTCTCTAAATTTTTAATAAAATCTTTATTAAATCCTCGTCCATGATAGGATAGTAATCGCCGTTCATTAAGTCTTTCCTTATGAATAGTGTGGTATGGGATTTTAGGTAAAGTTTCCATTTCTATATAACGATATTATTTTCTTTCTAAATCATTTTATATTTTTATTTAAATAAATAATATTAATAAATAATATATGGAATATATGGAAACTGAATATATAACAAAAATTAATAACGCCTTTAAAAAGATTGACTTTAAAATCGTGGATGATGATAGACAGTTATTCTACCAGTACATGTATGAGAAGGATTTGAAATTATATAATTATGATGTTCATTATCCTAAATATTTTAAATTTCTTTATTTTAGTATATTTGATAAGTTAGAGTAAATAATTCATTATAATTATTTCTTTTCTAAATTCTATATTTCCAGTATTATTATAATGCGTATTAATTATTTTAATTCCTTTAATTTTATAACCTTTAAAAACCTTACGAATATATGGACTATCATTTAAAGTAATCATAAATAAACCTTTTATTTTATCAACATTGTCTCTTAATTCTTCATAGTTAAATGTATTATTAGAATAAAACGATTTATCTGTATTTTCATAAGGTGGGTCAATAAAAAAGAATGTAGTAGGACTATCATATTTATGTAATATTACAGCATAATCCTTATTAGTTATAGTTGTATTTTTTAAATATTCTTTATAATGTGGTAGTTGTTTAGCAATAACATATGGATTACAATCTTTATATATTTGTGAAGATTTCGTAATTGGGGTACTATTAAATCCATTAGAAGATTTAATCCTTTCGTGTATAACTTTATCCTCTAATGTATGGAGTGGTTTATCATATTCTTTTTTTAATTTATTTAAAGTATTTAATTTATCATTGAACTCAAATAATGGAACTTTTTTAATGAGTTGTAATCTATAATAAACATCTTTATCTAAATCATTCAATACTGATTTAACCAATGGTTTATTAAAAAATAAAGCACCAGACCCAACAAATAATTCAACATATACATCGTGTTGTGGAATAAGTGGTAATATTTTATTAAGTAAAGGCATTTTATTGCCTTGTCTACCATAAGGAGATTTAATCATTATATTACTACAATATTATTTATTAAAATTAAATAATTGAGATAATAATATATGTCTTAAATAACTTAAAGACAATTGAGATAATATATTATATCTTAATGGAACTACCACAAGAATTGATTCAAATTATTAGTCAATTTTCTAAACCAATTACTAAATCAGATTGGAGAAAAGGTTCAGCCTTTGAACGCCAATTTATGGGTTCAGTTAATTTTATTATGACTAATACAACAACTAATCCATATGAACAATATACTATTAAACGTGAATTAAATCACGCATTTGAAGATTTGATTGATGCTGAAGGAAATCAATATGGAGAAAATAGGTCAATGTATGATTTATAGGATAACACAAACGATTAAAGATTAAATATTTTTTAATATTTATTGAATATTAATATTAAAAAACTTAAGGATATCCTAAGGATAACTCGCACCTAACTTAAGGATAACATAAGGATAACTAACACTTAAAGACATAACAAATATAAATATAGATGCCTTATAAGGATAAAGAACAACAAAATGAAAATATGAGAAAACGACGATTATTAAAAAAGCAACAAGAACAAGCAGATATATTAAATAATAAATTTATAGAAATGAATATAAATAAAAGAAAACAAGAATTAGATGAACTACATGATAATGTAGTAAAACAACAAATTAGTTTTTATTATCATAACGATAAAGAAATACATAAAAATAAATTAAGAATTTTAAACCAACAATTTATAATGAGGACGTATTTACCAGTACATATATATAATACAAAATATTTAATGACAGATATTAGAGACATTTAATGTTCCCAAATAGGCTCAATATCATCAGTAATTAATTTATAACTCTTTGTAGTATGATGTGATTTTTGCTCATATATTTCAGCGATTGAATCAATTTCTTTTAAAATACTTAACACTTTAGCATATGAGTATAAATTACAATTAAAATTTTTCACTTGACAAACAGACCCATATTTAATAAAAGGTAAATCTTTTGTTTGAGTAGATTTGACAGAGTAATAAGTATTATTTCCAGTTTTCATTTTAATAATGATATGTTTAACAATAAACCGTGTCATTTCAATCATTTATATTATTTGTTTATATTAAAATTGATTTAAAATAATACCATATATTACCTTAAAATGCCTCGCACTCCAATTGACTATTCCAAATCAGTAATTTACACGATTATACACGTAAATGATACAAGTCTTAATTATGTAGGATCTACTACATCATTTGTAGATAGAAAAAAAAACCATAAAAAAGATTGTAAATCATCACAATTTAAATTATATGTTATGGTAAGGGATAATGGTGGTTGGGATAATTTTATTATGAAACCTTATAAAGTATTTCCTTGTAATTCATCAATAGAACTACATATTGAAGAAGAACGTTGTAGAATTGAATTAAACGCAACATTAAATTCTCAACGTTGTTATACAACAGAAGAACAAAAAAAAGAACAAAATTTAGAAAATTCAAAAGACTATTATGATTTAAAAAAAGAAGAAATTTTAGAAAAACATAAAGAAAAGTATACTTGTGAATGTGGATCAGTTTTAAGAAAAAGTGATAAATCCACGCACAACCAAACTAAAAAACATATTAAATATTTAGCAACCGCCACAGAGACAGAGCAAAATTAATGTCGGAGCAAATACAAAATACAATCCAAGCAATATCAACATCAACCATAATAATTATTATTAAAATTATTTAATAATATATTATTCATATATATATATGTCTCAATTAAACACAACATTAAACGATTCAAGAGCAGATCAGTTATATTATGATTTAACTATCAATAACTTCCAATCTACAAGCGAAGCACCCCAACCGTTCTATTACAATGAAACCAGAACCATACCATTCATCTACAACCCATCTGACTATTTTTTATCTATTATCAGATTTACAATGGATTCAGGATTAGCCCCAATATTTATTCCATCCATTCAACCAAACTCTGAAGATGCGAATTTAACTATTTATTCGGTTTCTATGACCTTTAATGATTATTCACAACCGTCGGGAACAGAGGCATATACCCCATATGTATTTCAGCAATATGTGATGTGGGAAAATCAAGATGAGTCAGCAAAAGTCCCACTTCCACCAAGTGAAATGTTTAATGGATTACAAGATAATTCTACAGGATATTATTATTGTTATTCATATAGTTGGTGGTGTTATTTAGTATATAAAGCCTATCAAGAATGTTTAGTTGGTCTTCAGTTAGCAATTACTGCTGGAGGAGGACTAAATCCATCTGCTCAATATGCTCCGATTATAAATTGGGATTCAACAGCAAATTCAGCAATTATATATGCCGATAGTTCTATTTATGATTTAAATGTAGTATTACCATCTACACCAGTTATTGAGTTATATATGAATGCCCCGCTATATGCGATTTTTGGTTCATTCCCAGCAAAATATTTAGGATATTCCCAATTAAATGGATTAAATTATAGATTATTAATTGTTGATATTGGAGGCACAAATAGTGCGAAAATACTTGTACCAAATACAGATCCATTATTAAGTTATTTTAGTATTCAATTATTTCAGGAATATTCAACAACATCTGCGTGGACACCTATTACAGCGATTGTATTTACAAGTAATACATTACCAATCCAATCCAATCAGGTATCAACTCCTTTAGTATATAATAATAATCAAATATTAGATTACGCAGGTAATAATTCAGCAACAGCAAATATTATTACAGACATTGTATCTGAAACAGGACTTTATGCTCCAAATTTAGTATATAATCCATCGGCACAGTATAGACTAATTTCAATGACAGGTAATGCTCCTTTACAAAATTTAGACCTTAATATCTTTTATCGTCTTAAAAATGGTTCATTATCTCCATTCTTTTTACAATCAGGCGGGGCTGTTTCTATGAAAATCGCCTTTTTTAAGAAATCAACCTATAAGGGAAAATAGAATTGAATTAAATGTATTTTGTAATAAATAATTTCTTTTACAATATATATAATGGATTCTTCGTTTAAGACAGCCCTCGTAAAAGACGCAACAATTAATGACCTAACTTCTGATTTAGTCTATCAAGTAAAAAGTGGTGCGTCGTCTACTACCTACCAATCGTTTAATTCTACTTCTCCTTCTAACTCGTCGGTCATTTACAATCTTCAATTACCAAGTGAATCAATTTGTGTAGGACGAGACGTTTTAGTTCAAACTGGAATGACCTTTAGGATTTCGTGTGGGGGTGTTCCAACCCTTTCGCCTTGTCTTCAATGGGGTATTGACACCGCTCTTGCTCCCTTTCCTTTTGCCCAAACTGTAACAACTTCTCAAGCAACCATTAATAACTGCTCTGTTTCGTGTAATCTTAAGGATGTTCTACCCCAAATTCTTCAATTAAATGATCGGGCTAAATTAGCAATGTATAATGATCTTTGTCCATCTCTTCCAGATGGAGATTATGCTGAATATGCTACTGGCGAAGGTACAAATAATAATGTATTAGCAGGTTATGGAAATGCCTCCTATAATAGCGAACTTCAACCTCGTGGTGGTTTCCCAGTAGTTCTTTCAGTATTACATTATATTACTGCTGGAGGAACTGATACCAGTCTTATTTCTACTGCGTCTACTGATACTTGGGTAATTACTGTAAGTTTTACCACAACTGAACCAGTATTTATGTCACCATTTACATGGGGCGAACCAGTAGCAAATGCGTCAGGTCTTATTGGAATTAATGCTATTAGTGTAAATTTCAATATTGGTGATCTTAATCGTATTCTATCATCGTCAAGTCAATATATTACTGGACTTTTAGCAGGTTCAGCAACAAATGGTAATATGTTTACCGCAGGTGGATCAAGCCCAAATATGCTACTTAAATTTCTTTCTCTTTCGGCAACTGACCATCCAAGTCCTAAATGTGTAACACCATACCAAGATATTCCCCGTTATATTACCAGTAATCAACCTTCTTTAGCAGCTCAAGGTGTGGTTCAGATTACTTCGCAAAATCTTCAACTTTCTCAAATGCCTTCTCAATTTGTTATTTGCGTTCGTAAACAAATGAGTTCGCAAGATTGGACATCTACTGCTACATTCTTACCTATTAGTAAAATATCTGTAAATATTAATAATGCGTCAGGTCTTCTTTCGTCCGCAAGTCAAGAAGATCTTTTCCGTATGAGTCGTCGTAATGGTTTCAGTGGTTCGTATAAACAATTTGCTGGTTCTGCTGTAATGTCTTATGTTCCAGCAGGAGCAGGAAGTGGGATTGATTTAGTAGGAACTGGTGGTTCGGTTCTTGTTCTTGATCCAGCATATGATCTATCACTTCCCGTAGATATTACATCAGGATCACTTGGTCAATTCAATTTCCAAATTCAAGTGACAGTTCAAAATAAATACTATGATGCGTGTATTCCCGAACTTGTTATTATGTGTGTGAATGACGGCATATTAGTAACAGAAATGGGTGTTTCTTCTACATACACTGGTATTCTAACACGCCAAATGGTTCTTGATGCTAAAAAAGAATCTGCTGTATCAAGTGTTGAAATCAATGATAAAGTCGTCGGTGGTCGGATGCTCAATCGTGGAGCAGTTCGTGATATGAAACATTTTATGAGACTTAAACGGGCAGGTGCTGTATCGGCTGGACAAGTATCGGGAGGTCGTGGAAAGTTAGATGGTCTTTACCGATAAATAAAAAAAAATAAAATATAATACTATATTTATAATGCCCGTAGATACACCTTATAACCGATCTATCGCAAGACAAATTTTAGAATATGTCTCACAAGAAGCAAATAGTAATCGTCCTCAAATGGTATTTAATGAATTTAAACCTCGTGCGTATTTAGCAAACAAATCAATGTTTCAAGAGGCACGTCATGTAGCAGGACGTGCTAATACTGTTAAAAAAACAGGAATGGCGAAGGCATTAAGGACATTTGGAAGAGCAGTTAAGCCACTTGGAAAAAACCTTAAACCTCTTAAAAAGGCGATGACAAAAAAAGCAGTTGAAATGGTAGAAGATTATGGTGAATATTCGGGTGAACCAGTATATGCTGAAGCAGTTGAAGATTATTCTGATTTACCAGCTGTTCCAAAAGCGGGACGGGCATATAATCAGAAAAAGAAAGGTTTAAGCAAACTTTTACGAACTGTAGGAAATGCTGTGAAACCATTAAATAAAAACCTCAAACCAATCAAACAAGCATTAACAAAACAAGCAGTTGAAGTTATTGAAGGAGGAGCAAAACCAAATAAATGGATTTCGCACGTTAAAGCATATGCGTCAAAACACGGAGTAACGTATCGTGAAGCAATGAAATTAGCTAAAGCAAGTTATAAATAAAAATAAATAAAATAAAATAAAATGATATTGTATAGATGCCCGAACAATACCATTCAAAGTCATTTGATAATGAAAATAGAATAAAAAAACAAATCGTAAGATTTTTAGATAATAACGCACCAGATGTAGTATTAAGAGGAACAACAGTAAAAGATAGTAAAAGTTATAATGATGTAATTCAAGTATGTGAAGAAATTGAGACAATAAGTGAAATAGTAATAAAAGATTTAGAATTATTTGTAGAATCACAAATCAGAAAAATATATGGAAATCTTAAAAA
>Ga0214919_10005893_pt1 | contig 17081 bp, 15 predicted proteins | sample LL1503_MetaG_FD_177994 | JGI IMG/M metagenome (GOLD analysis project Ga0214919, IMG submission 177994) | Freshwater microbial communities from Lake Lanier, Atlanta, Georgia, United States - LL-1503 | ecosystem: Environmental > Aquatic > Freshwater > Lake | place: USA: Georgia | collected...
CGTTGGCTGCTGGCGTGAAGATGGGCTCGGGCAAGCGGGACGCGTTTTTCAAACCCGCAGGCAGGGGCACGCCGCACACCGACTGGCTGGCTTGGTATTCCTTCCAACCACTGCCGGCCAAATAACCACGCACCACCGCTTCCACAGGAATAGGCTTTAAGCGGCGCACCAGCATGGAGCGCTGGGTCACGAAAGGCTTTTCGGCGTCAGACACCACGCTCTCGGGGGCGTCGCCGGTCAGGTGGTTGGGGCAGATATGGCCCAGCTGGTCAAACCAAAACAGCGCCATTTGCGTGAGCAGTGAGCCCTTGCCCGGTATGGGTTCGCCCATCACCACGTCAAACGCGCTGATGCGATCCGAGGCCACCATGAGGATGCGGTCATCGCCCACGGCGTAGTTGTCGCGCACCTTGCCGCGTGCCAACAGGGGGAGGGAGCCGAGGGTGTGGGTGTGCAGGGTGGGGTTCAATTCACCACCTGCGCCAGCAAGCCTTGCTGGTATTTGGCGGCCATCATTTGCAACGGTGTTCCCTTGATCTTGGTGCCTTGGCCTTCGCAACCAAACTCGATGTAGCGCTGTTTGCAAATGGCTTTGGCAGCTTCACGCGCAGGCTTGAGCCATTCGCGGGCGTCAAATTTGTCGGGGTTTTCAGCCAAAAATTTGCGTACAGCGGCCGTCATGGCCAAGCGTATGTCGGTGTCGATATTGATTTTGCGCACGCCAAACTGAATGGCTTTTTGAATTTCAGCCACGGGCACGCCAAAGGTCTGCTTCATTTGACCGCCATATTGGTTGATGGTGGCCAACAGATCTTGTGGCACGCTGCTAGAGCCATGCATGACCAAGTGGGTGTTGGGAATGCGTTGGTGAATGGCTTTGATGCGATCAATCGCCAAAATATCGCCGGTGGGTTCACGGGTGAATTTGTAGGCACCGTGGCTGGTGCCTATGGCGATCGCCAAGGCATCCAGCTGCGTGGCTTTGACAAACTGCGCTGCTTCTTCGGGGTCGGTGAGCAACTGTTCGCGGGTCATGGTCGCGTCGGTGCCATGGCCGTCTTCTTTGTCACCTTTCATGGTTTCCAAAGAGCCTAAGCAACCCAATTCGCCTTCAACGGTGATACCCATCTTGTGCGCCGTGTCCACCACTTCTCGGGTGACTTTCACGTTGTAGTCAAAGCTGGCAATGGTTTTGCCATCAGCTTCTAGGCTGCCGTCCATCATCACGGAAGAAAAGCCCAAGTCGATAGCACCTTGGCAAACCGCTGGGCTTTGGCCATGGTCTTGGTGCATCACCAAAGGAACATGGGGATAGGCCTCTACCGCTGCTTGGATCAGGTGCTTGATGAAGGACTCACCCGCGTATTTGCGCGCACCTGCGCTGGCTTGCAAGATGACAGGCGATCCCACTTCATCAGCAGCCGACATCACGGCTTGTACCTGCTCTAAGTTGTTCACATTGAAAGCGGGGATACCGTACTGGTGCTCGGCTGCGTGGTCGAGCAGTTCGCGCATAGAAACCAAAGCCATGGCTTTTCCTTATCCATTCAAAAACGAGAATTTTAAAAGTACAGGCACAGGGCGCCCGTGACATAAACGCACTCAGGCGACACGGCAAATTTTCAGCATATTGGTGCCGCCGGGCGACCCCATAGGCTCACCGCAGGTGATGGCGTAAACATCGCCGGTGTTCACAATGCCGCGTTGCTTTAAATGCGCTTCGGCTTGTGCCAACGCGGTGTCGCGGTCGGTGCTGGTGTCCATCAACAGCGCTCGTACATTGCGGTACAGCGCAATACGCCGCTGGGTGCTGATCTTGGTGGTCAACGCATAAATGGGAATGTGAATATGGTGGCGGCTCATCCACAGCGGCGTAGAACCTGACTCGGTCAACGCCACAATGGCTTTGGCACCCAAATGGTGGGCGGTGAACAGCGCACCCATGGCAATGGTTTGGTCGATGAATGCAAAGGTTTTGCCGGTGAAATCGTTGTCCAGCACGGTTTCTTCGGCCTCTTCTGCGGCAAAGCATATTTGCGCCATTTGCTGCACCGTCTCCAAAGGGTATTTGCCCACCGCGGTTTCGGCGCTCAGCATCACCGCGTCCGTGCCATCGAGCACCGCGTTGGCCACGTCGCTGACCTCGGCGCGGGTGGGTACCGGGTTGGTGATCATGCTTTCCATCATTTGGGTGGCGGTGATGGCAACCTTGTCCATTTCGCGCGCCATTTTGATCATGCGTTTTTGCAGCGCTGGCACCGCGGCGTTACCCACCTCAACGGCCAAGTCACCACGCGCCACCATGATGCCGTCGCTGGCCGCCAAAATTTCCTCCAGATGCGGGATGGCCTCAAAGCGCTCGATCTTGGCGATCAAGCCGGGTTTGTGTTTGTAAGGCTCGGCGGCCACGTTGCAGAGTTGGCGCGCCATTTCCATGTCGGTGGCACTTTTGGGAAAGCTTACCGCCACATAGTCGGCTTGAAAAGCCATAGCGGTTTTGATGTCGTCCATGTCTTTGGCGGTGAGGGCTGGCGCGGTCAAACCGCCACCTTGTTTGTTGATGCCTTTGTTGTTAGACAACTCGCCACCCATCTTCACCGTGGTGTGCACTTGCTCGCCCTTCACCGCGTCAACCGAGAGAACGATGAGGCCGTCGTTAAGCAGCAGCAAGTCGCCGGCTTTGACATCGCGGGGCAACTCTTTGTAGTCCAGTCCCACGCCTTGTAAATCACCCAGTTCGGTGCGGGAGGCGTCCAAGATGAAAGGGTCGCCGGCTTGCAACATCACCTTGCCTTGGGCGAATTTGCCGACGCGAATTTTGGGGCCTTGCAAATCGGCCATGATGGCCACCACCCTGCCCGCACGGTGAGCCGCTTCGCGTACCAGCGTGGCGCGGTTTATATGGTCTTGGGCCACGCCATGGCTGAAGTTCAAACGCACCACATTTACGCCAGCACGAATCATGTTTTCAAGCAAAGCGGGATCGCTGGAGGCAGGTCCAAGCGTGGCAACAATTTTGGTGGCGTGTTTAGGCATGACGGGTCTCGTGTGAATGACCAAAGCATTCTCCCATGCGAATGTGACCTAAATCGCATCAGGAGGGCGTGAATAGGGAAAGGTCAGCGCCACACACAAAAAAAGAAAGTGGGGTGCACACCCCATGCGCTCACACGGTTCTACAGTGGCTGAATGAGCAACCCAATGACACACCATTTATCACTCTTGGATGGTTTGACGCCCGAGAGTTTGCGCACCTTGGCCTTACAGGGGCACGTGCGCTATTTCCGAAAAAACACCTTGCTGATCCAAGAAGGCGACCAGAGCAGGCAACTTTATGTGGTGTTGCAAGGCAATCTGCGCGAATTCGCCATGTCCCAAGACAGCAAGCCGCGTGAAATCACATTGTCCGTGGCGGGGCGTGGCGATGTCTTGGGATTGCTGTCGCTTGAAGGCCATCAGCATTGCACCAGCGTCATCACCCTGGGCCCTGCAGCCTGCGCGGTGGTCAGCGCAGACAGTGTGCGGGTGTTGTTGCAGCATGACCCCCGTTTGGCCATGGCCTTGTTGCAGCGGGCCTTACAGCGCTTGCGTTTGGCAACGGAAACCACGTGTTTGGCCTTGTTTTCGGACGCTTACAGCCGTTTGAGCGCGTTGCTACAAAGGCAGCACACGGCGTCTGGGATGGCGTCTCAAGCCATCGCCCCCATGACCCACGCGCAAATGGCGCAGCACATCGGCTGCAGTCGGGAAATGGTCAGCCGCATCATGAAAGAGCTGGTTCAAGGGGGTTATGTGGTGCGTGAACCAGACAAGCTTTACCGGGTTTGCAGGCGCTTGCCCGCGCGCTGGTAGGGGTAAGCCGGCGAAAAGGGTCAGTCGGTACAATGCGCCGGCTATGAATATCCAAGAACAACCTATTCCTTTGAATGAGCCCATGCCCCACCGCAAGGTGATTCGCGAGTGGCTGATTCCTCTCTCCAACCGCGTTACCTTGCGCGCGATCGCGCTGCTGATCATGGATTTCGCCATTTGGGGCGCTTTTTTGGCCGGTACGGTTTACTTTGACGCGGTTTGGGCTAAATTGCTGTGTGGCGTGGCCATGGGCTTTACCATTGGCCGCTTGTTCATCATCGGCCACGATGCCTGTCACCAAAGCCTGACCCCTCACCGTGGTCTGAACAAATGGATGGGCCGTATCGCTTTTTTGCCCTCGCTCACCACTTACAGTTTGTGGGACATAGGTCACAACGTGGTGCACCATGGCTATACCAACCTCAAGGGCTTTGACTTTGTGTGGGCACCTTTGACCCAAGAAGAGTTCGCCAAGCTCTCATGGATGGGCCGTTTGCTTGACCGCGCTTACCGCAGCGGTTGGGCCCCGGGTCTTTACTACATGATTGAGATTTGGTGGAAGAAAATGGTTTTCCCCACGGCCAAAGAAATGCCGACACGTCGTCCAATCTTTGTGAAAGACAGCATTCTGATCACTGTTTTTGCGGCCATTTGGGTGGCAGGCATGGTGGTTGCGGCTGTGGCATCCGAGCAGTCGGTTGCTTTGGTGCTGTTGTGCAGTGTGGTGGTGCCTTTCTTGTTTTGGTGCGCCATGATAGGTTTTGTCGTCTATGTCCACCACACCCATGTCAAAGTGTCTTGGCACGATGACCGCAGTGCTTGGGCCAAGGCGCAGCCTTTTGTGTCCACCACCGTGCACCTGACTTTCCCTTTGAAGATTGGCGCTTTGATGCACCACATCATGGAGCACACCGCCCACCATGTGGACATGAGCATTCCGCTCTACCACTTAAAACAAGCGCAGGCCAAGCTTGAAACCCTGTTGCCCGGGCGCATCATTGTTCAGCCTTTCTCTTGGCGCTGGTATTTCCAAACCGCTCGCGACTGCAAGTTGTATGACTTCACACGCCAGTGCTGGACCGACTACAAAGGGCGCGCCACCAGCCAGCCCGCAATGATTCCCGCCGGATGAGGGGCTTTGCACAGCGCTTGGCGTGGCTGTGCGCGTCTTTGTTGGGCATCGCCTTTTCAAGCGGGGCACAAGATACACCTGGCCGATCGGTAGTGACTGTTTGCGCCGAAGCGGCCAACAGTTATGCCTTGCAAACCGAGGTTTACAGCGATGCCATCAAGCTGCTGATGTACGAGAGTCGCAATAACCCCGCTGAACAAACTGAGCGTTTAGACAAACTCAAGCCGCGTCACGAGGCTTTCAAGCAAACCGCCTTGGCCCAAGAACAAACGCGTCGCCAAAACCAAAACTGGGGTGCCGCCGATGTGCAGCATGACACCCAGATCAAAACCTGGGTAACAGACAACCTGCTGGCGTTTGCCACCGAGAAATATGGGCAGGACGCTTTGTTTTTCAAGTTTTACATTGTTAACCGCTGCAAAAAACAGTTTGCGCCTTAAGCAACAGATTGCATCGCTTGCGCTCGCAATAACGGTTCAAGCGCGCTTCATCAAAATCTCAAAAGCGGGCAGGGTTTTGCCTTCCAGCACTTCCAAGAAAGCACCGCCACCGGTGGAGATGTAGCCGATCTTCGATTCAATGCCGTACTTGGCAATCGCGGCCAAGGTGTCGCCACCACCGGCGATGCTGAATGCATCCGACTCGGCGATCGCATGGGCCACCACCTTGGTGCCGTTCTCGAACGCGTCGAACTCGAACACGCCCATGGGGCCGTTCCACACAATGGTGCCAGCCGACTTGAGTTGCGTGGCTAAGCGCTGCGCGGTCTCGGGACCGATGTCCAAAATCAAATCGTCATCGGCCACTTCGGTGGCTTTTTTCACCGTGGCTGGCGCATCCGCGCCAAAGGTCTTGGCGCACACCACATCGGTGGGGATGGGTACTTCTGCGCCGCGGGCTTTCATGGCCTCGATCACCGCTTTGGCTTCGCCCACCAAATCGGGTTCGGCCAAGGACTTGCCGATCTTCAAACCCGCTGCCAGCATGAAGGTGTTGGCAATGCCGCCACCCACAATCAATTGGTCGACGTTTTTGGCCAGCGCTTGCAAAATGGTCAGCTTGGTGCTGACCTTGCTGCCGGCCACGATGGCGGCCAGCGGGCGTTTGGGTTTGGCCAAGGCTTTGCTGATGGCATCGATCTCGGCCGACAACAAAGGGCCGGCACAGGCGATGGGCGCGAACTGCGCGATGCCGTAGGTGGTGCCCTCGGCGCGGTGGGCGGTGCCAAACGCGTCGTTGACATAGATGTCGCACAGCGCGGCCATTTTGCGGGCCAAGTCTTCGCTGTTTTTCTTCTCACCTTTGTTGACGCGGCAGTTCTCCAGCATCACCACTTGGCCTGCGGCAACCGATACGCCGTCGACCCAGTTGGCCACTACCGGCACCTCACGGCCCAGCAGTTCGCCCAAGCGTTTGGCCACAGGTGCCAAAGAGTCTTCAGGTTTGAACTCGCCCTCGGTGGGGCGGCCCAAATGGCTGGTGACCATCACCGCCGCCCCAGCGGCTAAGGCCATTTGGATGCACGGCACAGACGCACGGATGCGGGTGTCTTCGCTGATGTGGCCGTGGTCGTCAAAAGGGACATTGAGGTCGGCACGGATAAAGACACGTTGGCCTTGGGCTTTTCCTTGGGCGCACAGATCGGCGAAGCGGATGATGTTCATGGGTTTGTCTTTATGGTGTGTTATTGGCGAAGTATTTTAGGTGCTGCGTACACGCTTACCAGCCCAGCCCAATATGCAACGGTAAATACACCGCCATGCCCACCACAATGGTCCCCAGCACCGCCTGACCTTGCCCGTGGCGGTAGGCGTAGTAAGCAACGCCAGCTGCTGCAGCCAAGAGCCGTGCATCCAACCAACTGCTGATCAACTGCCCTTGTGTGACCAACACCTCGGGCACCACCACCGCAGCGAGTGCCGCAATGGGTGCGTATTGCAAGCCGCGTTGCGCCCAAGCGGGGAAAGGCAACTCGCGGTTCAAGATAAAGAAAAAACAGCGTGTCAGCACGGTCATGGCGGCCAAGCCCAGCAGGGTGAGGAGTTGCACCACATCGATCATGTGCTCACCTTGTTCATGCCAGTGGTTTTCTCAATCATCAAACACATGGCCACCGCAGCGGCAATGGCCACCAAAATGTTCAAGCGCAAAGGCAATGCATAGGCTGCAACGGCTGCAGCGCCCGACACCACCAATGACACGGTGCGCATGCGCGAACTGGCCAACGAGCAGAGTATGCCCACCAACGCCAACACACCCGCAAACCCCAAGCCCCAGGAAAGCGGTATTTGGCTGGCCAACACAATGCCCAAGACGCTGGCCACTTGCCAACCCAGCCAAGTGAGAAAACAGTTGCCCGACAGGTAGGCCATTTCAGCGCGTTGTCCGGCGGCGTCACTCGCAGGATGGGGGTGGTATTGCACGAATTGCACATAGTTCAAATCGGCGATCAGGTAGCCAATTGCCAAGCGCTGCCAGCGCGGCCAAGCCATCATGTAGCCGCGCAAATGCAAGCTGAACACCGCAAAGCGCAGGTTCACGCAAAACGCCGTCGCTAACACCACCCACACCGGCGTGCCTGCTGCCAGCAAAGGTGTGACGGCCAGTTGGGCGCTGCCGCCATACACCAGCAAGGTCATCCAGCTAGACATCGCAGGCCCCAGACCTGCTTGCACCATGGACACGCCGGTCATCAAGCCCCAAGCCCAAATGCCAGGTGCCACCTTGAAAGCGTCAGCCATGCCGGCACGAAAAGCCGGATGGCGAAAGTTGGCGGGGTCTAAAAACATGCGCAGCGTTTCACTGGCCGAGGACCACGCCTTGCCAATCCGCTTGGCCGCGCAGCAGTGCGGCAAAGGGCAGGCGCTTACCGCCAGGTTTTTGCACTTCAAGAACGCGCAAGACCCCTAAGCCGCAGGCCACGTCTAAACCTTGCTCGCTGGCTCGCAAAACAGTGCCGGGGGCTTGCTCAATGGTGTGAGGCAAAGCCATGGCCGACCAAATCTTCAAAGTCTGCTCTTGCCAAAGCGTATGCACCCCCGGAAATGGGTCGAAGGCACGGATACGGCGCGACAGCACTGTGGCAGGCAGTGACCAGTCGATCAGCGCTTCTTGTTTGTCGATCTTGGCGGCATAAGTGACGCCCTCTGTGGCTTGTGCCACAGCGCTTAACAGTGGCCGTTGCGCCAAGGTTTGCACAATGCCTTGAGCGCCTAAAGAGGCCAGCTTGTCGTGCAAGCTGGCGCTGGTTTCATCGTTGGCAATCGCCAAGGACTGACGCCACAGAACAGGACCGGTGTCCAAGCCTTCTTCCATTTGCATGATGCATATGCCGCTTTCGCTGTCACCCGCTTCAATGGCGCGCTGTATGGGTGCAGCCCCGCGCCAGCGCGGTAGCAGAGACGCATGGATATTGAAGCAACCCAAGGGTACGCTGTTTAACGCCCAAGTTGGCAAGATCAGTCCATAAGCCACCACCACCATGGCCTCGGCTTGAGCCTGCGCGATGGCTGCTTGGGCGGCGGCGGCTTCCTCGGGGTATTTGCCATCCAAGCGCAAGCTGGTGGGTTGGGCCAAGGCCAAACCATGTTGTTGCGCATACTGTTTGACGGCCGAGGCTTGCAGTTGCATGCCACGCCCTGCTGGGCGGTCGGGCTGCGTCAGCACCAAGGCAATGTCGTGACCACAGGAGTGCAAAGCAGCCAACGCGGTTTGAGCAAAAACCGGCGTACCGGCAAAAACCAAGCGCATAGCTTAGCGCTCGAGTTCGCGCTGTGCTTTCACCAACTTGCCGCGAATGCGGGTGCGTTTGAGCAAGGACAGGTACTCGACAAACACCTTGCCCATGAGGTGGTCCATTTCATGTTGAATACACACCGCCATCAAGCCATCGGCTTCGTAGGTTTGCATTTGCCCGTGTTCATCTAAAGCCTGAATTTTGACCTGCGCTGCACGCTCCACACTGTCGTAGATGCCAGGTACAGACAAGCAGCCTTCTTCACCTTTGATGCGCTCTTCGCTTTTCCAAAGCAATTCGGGGTTGACCATCACCAAAGGCTGGTTGCGATCTTCAGACACATCCATCACCACCACGCGTTCGTGCACATCAATTTGGGTGGCGGCCAGACCCACACCTTTGGAGTCATACATGGTTTCCAGCATGTCAGCAGCCAGTGTGCGGATACGGTCGTCCACCACATCAACCGGTTTGGCCACGGTGTGTAAGCGGGGATCGGGGTAGGAAAGAATGGTGAGTAATGCCATGGGGCTGTATTGTCGCTTTTTTAAGTACGGGGGTGAAGTTGGGCTCAGGAATAACCGCAGAGCACCTCACGCTTAGCAAACACTTTGCTAATTAATCTGGCAAGCCATTAGCTTCAAGGTGGCATATGGCTTTTTCTTCACCCTCGCATGCGCATTGGCCATGGGCTTTGCGGTTGCTGCTTACGCCAGGCTTGGGTCTGCAAAGCGCGCGCAGGCTTTGGCGTGTTTTTGGCAGCTTGCCGGCGATATGGGCGCAGCCTGTGAACACACTGGCCCAAGAGGTGGGCGAACCCCTGGCCATGGCTTTGCAAACCGAACCGCCCTTGTGGGCAGCGCATTGTGCGCGCACCCAAGCGTGGCTAGAGGCCACTGATGCCGCCATCGCCCATGCGGTATGGACTTGGGATGACGCAGCGTTTCCCGCCGGACTTTTGGCTTTGCCAGACGCCCCATTGCTGTTGTTTGCGCGTGGGCAATTACACCGCCCATTGGGACCGGCGTTGGCGGTGGTGGGCAGTCGCAACCCAACGCACCAAGGAAGAGAGAACGCCAGAGCATTTGCCTATAGCTTGACGGCGGGTGGCTATGCTGTGGTTTCTGGTTTGGCCATGGGTATTGATGCGGCTGCCCACACCGGCGCCATGCAAGCCGATACGGGTTCGCATTGCCCTACGGTGGCGGTGGTGGGAACGGGTTTAGATCTGGTCTACCCACGTCAACACCTGGGCTTGGCGCACGACATAGCCGCCTGTGGTTGGGTGCTCAGTGAACTGCCCTTGGGCACACAAGCGCTGCCCCACCATTTCCCGCAACGCAACCGATTGATCGCAGGCTTAAGCTTGGGCGTGTTGGTGGTTGAAGCAGCTTTGCAATCAGGCTCGCTTATCACTGCGCAGTTGGCGCTAGACCAAGGCAAAGAGGTGTTTGCCATTCCAGGCTCTATCCATTCAGCGTTGTCACGCGGTTGCCATGCCTTGTTGCGTCAAGGTGCGAAGTTGGTGGAGATCCTGCAAGACATCAGCGAAGAGTTGCCCACGCTGGCCGACTTCAGTCCGGCTTCTTTGGAGCCGTGTGTACCGGCGGTGTTGCAACAGCCACATGCAAGGGAACTATGGCAAGCCTTGGAAGATGAAGCGCAAGGTTTGGATGAATTGGTCATGCGTTGTGGCCTGCCTGTCCCTCAGGTATTGGCACTGTTACAGATGATGCAAGACCAAGCTTGTGTGGCCGTCACGCCTTCGGGTCGCTACCAACGCATACGCCAGTTGCTATACAAATAAGCAGTCATCTCGGCCTTGTGGAGAGGGTATGAAAACAAGGTATATTCTCTGCATATGTTCGATGTCCTTGTGTATGTGTACGAACACTACTGGCGCGGCGAAGCTTGCCCAGAGTTACCTGTTTTAGGCCGCAAACTCAGTGCGGCCGGCTTTGAAGCCGACGAAATAGAACAAGCACTTTCTTGGTTAGCCGGTTTGCACACCGCAGCGCAAAACGCTGAAACCATTCAAATTGACGCACCCAAAACCGCTTGGGAAACCGCCTATGTGCAGTCGCCTGACAGCATGCGGGTGTACTCGGTTGCAGAACAGCAGCAGTTGGGTTCGGCGGGCTTGGGCTTTATCACCTTCATGGAAGGTGCGGGTGTGTTGCCACCGCAAGTGCGAGAAATCGTGGTGGACCGCGCCATGGCAGTGAATACCCATCCCATTAGTTTGGATGATTTGAAAATCATCGTCTTGATGGTGTACTGGAGCGCTGGTATTGAGCCCGATGCGCTGGTGTTGGATGAGTTGTGTGACGATGTCGCAGAGCGCATCGCTCACTGAAAAGGGTTAAACCACTGCGCCTGCGTTCGGGTCGTTCGGGTCTTCTTCAGGCCCGTCTTTTTTCACCGCTTTGATCAAATCTTCGCGGCGAATACCCAGCCACATGGCAATCGCTGCGGCCACAAACACCGAAGAGTAAATGCCAAACAAAATGCCTATGGTCAATGCCATGGCGAAATAGTGCAGGGTTGCACCACCAAACAACAGCATGGACAAAACCATCAACTGGGTACAACCGTGGGTGATGATGGTGCGGCTGATGGTCGAGGTAATCGCGTTGTCGATGATTTCGACGGTGTTCATTTTGCGAAAGCGGCGAAAGTTCTCGCGCACACGGTCAAAAATCACCACCGACTCGTTGACGGAATAACCCAGCACAGCCAGTACCGCCGCCAACACCGGCAGCGAAAACTCCCACTGGAAAAACGCGAAAAAGCCCAAGATGATGACCACATCGTGCAGGTTGGCAATGATGCCGGCCACTGCATATTTCCATTCAAAACGGATGGCCAAATAAATCATGATGCCAAGCACCACACAGGCCAAGGCTTTGAGACCATCGATGGCCAACTCATCGCCCACTTGCGGGCCGACAAACTCGGTGCGACGTAACTCCGCGCTGGTGTCCATTTCTTTGAGGCTAGCCATCACCTTGTTGCTGAGCTCAGCCGCATTGGCGCCTTTAGCAGCGGGCATGCGAATCAGCACATCCCTGGATGAACCAAAGTTTTGCACTTGCACATCTTGTATGCCCAGTGCCGCAATACGCTCGCGCATGGGGTCCAGGGGAGCGGGTTGCGCAAAGCTCACCTCCATCAAGGTGCCTCCCGTGAATTCCACCGACAAATGCAAACCACGGCTAAAGAGGAAAAACACCGCCGCCAAAAAAGTGATGAAGGAGACCGCGTTGAACACCAAGGCATGACGCATGAACGGAATGTCTTTGCGGATTTTGAAAAATTCCATGGCAGGCTTTCTTTAATCGGCTTTGGCTTTGGCAATCACGTCTTGGGTGGCCGCATCGGGCTTCCACACGGTGCCAATCGAGACCGTTTGCAATCGCTTTTGGCGGCCATACCACAGGTTGACCAAACCGCGTGAGAAAAACACCGCCGAGAACATGCTGGTGAGTATGCCTAAGCAATGCACCACTGCAAAACCCCGTACCGGTCCCGAGCCAAAGGCCAACAATGCCAAACCCGCGATCAAGGTGGTGACGTTGGAGTCCAAGATGGTGGACCAAGCGCGGTCGTAGCCCATATGGATGGCGGTTTGCGGTGCGGCGCCATTACGCAACTCCTCGCGTACCCGTTCATTGATCAGCACGTTGGCGTCAATCGCCATGCCCAATACCAGGGCCATGGCCGCCATGCCTGGCAGGGTCAGCGTGGCTTGCAACATCGAGAGCACAGCGACCAACAGCAACAGATTGACCGCCAACGCAATGCTGGAGATGACGCCAAACAATGCATAGTAAATGCACATGAAGATGGTGACGGCCACAAAGCCCCAGGTCACACTGTCAAAGCCTTTGGCGATGTTTTCCGCACCAAGGCTTGGGCCAATGGTGCGCTCTTCAATGATTTCCATGGGCGCAGCCAGCGAGCCTGCGCGCAACAGCAAGGCGGTGTCAGCTGCTTCAACCGTGGTCATGCGACCAGAAATTTGCACACGTCCGCCGCCAATTTCGCTGCGTATGACGGGAGAGGTAACCACTTCGCCTTTGCCTTTTTCAAACAGCAAGATGGCCATGCGCTTGCCCACGTTTTCGCGGGTGATTTCCTTGAAGATGCGTGCACCTTTGGCGTCCAGCGTCAGGTGCACCGCCGCTTCTTGGGTTTGGTTGTCAAAGCCGGGTTGGGCGTCGGTCAGGTTTTCACCGGTCAACACCACTTGTTTTTTCACAATGACGGCTTGGCCATTGCGGTCCAGGTATTTTTCAGCGCCAAAGGGAACGGGACCGCTGCCCACTTCCGCCAGTCGGGCCTCGCTGCCCTCTTCGACCATGCGAATTTCAAGGGTTGCGGTACGACCCAAAATATCTTTGGCTTTGGCGGTGTCTTGCACGCCCGGCAGTTGCACCACGATGCGGTCCAAGCCTTGTTGCTGGATGACGGGTTCAGCCACGCCCAGTTCGTTGATACGGTTGTGCAGCGTGGTGATATTTTGCTTGAGCGCCTGCTCTTGCACTTTGCGGGCGGCTTCAGGTTTCAAGCTGGCGCTGAGTTTGACTTCATCGCCTTGCGTGCTGGTGGTCAGCAGCAAATCAGGGAATTGGTCGCGCATCAGCGACTGCGCAGCGTCGGCAGTGGCTTGGTCACGGAAAACCATTTGGATGTTTTGTTGCTCACGCGAAATGCCGTTGTGACGCAGGCTTTTTTCACGCAATGCGCTGCGCATATCACCGCTTAAAGCGTCTAGCTTTTTGGTCAATGCCGCTTGCATGTCTACCTGTAGCATGAAGTGCACGCCACCACGCAAGTCCAGTCCCAAGTACATGGGGGCCGCACGCATGGCCGACAGCCAGCTGGGTGTACGGGGAATCAGATTGAGCGCCACGACATACGAGGGGGTGGCCGCGTCGGGATTGAGCGCGTGTTGCATCGCATCTTTGGCTTGCAACTGTTGCTCGGTGGTCTCAAAGCGTGCTTTGAGCGAATTGTTTTCCAAGCCCATCATTGTCGGCGTGAGATTGGCCGCTTTCAGAGACTCTTCGACTTTGCCCAGCGTCGCGGTGTCTACCTTGACGCTGGCGCGTGCGGCAGACACTTGAACTGCTGGCGCTTCTCCAAAGAAATTGGGCAAGGTGTACAAGCCACCTATGCAAAAAGCGATCAAGATGACCAGGTATTTCCAAAGGGCGTAACGGTTCATGGCGCAGGCGTCAGGGTTGAATTATTTGATGCTGCCTTTGGGCAGCACTTGCACCACGGCTGAGCGCTGCAATTGCACTGTCACGCCATTGCCGACATCCAAGCCGATTTGGCTGTCGCCCAACTGTGTAATTTTGCCCAGCAAGCCGCCCGTGGTGACCACTTCATCACCCTTGGCCAAGGCGTCGAGCATGGCTTTGAGCTCTTTTTGACGCTTCATTTGGGGGCGGATCATGATGAAGTACAGCACCACAAACATCAGCACCAAAGGCAACATGCTCATGAGCGAGGAACCAAGGTCGCCACCAGCGGTGGCAGCAGGCGCGGATTGGGCGTAAGCAGAGGACATCAACACAGGTCATTCTCCAGAATCAGGCAACCGGCGATTGTATGCGGATGGTTTTTTGCCGTTATTGCAATGACGGCTACTCGGAATGACGCGTGCGAGCAATGACCCTCAACTCAAATGCGGCCCAATCAAACCCGCAATCTCGAACATTCCCACCGAGTCCTTGCCAAACACCGCTTTGAGCTTGGCGTCAGCGTGGATGGTGCGTTTGTCTTTCGGGTCTTGCAGGCCCTGCGCCTTGATGTAGTCCCACAGCTTTTTCATCACCTCGGTGCGAGCCACGGCTTCTGTGCCGATCACTGCTGCCAAAGCCGCGCTCGGGGCTTTGCCGGCGGCGGTTTTGCGCGGGGCTTTGGGCTTGGCTTCTTTGACGGCGTTGGTCGCCGCTTTCTTGGCCGCAGGCGTCTTTTTGCTGGGCATGGTTTTGCCCGCTGCTTTGGCCAAGGCGCGGGTGGTGGGTGCGCCGCCTTTTTTCGGGTACTTGCTGGGCTCGAAGGCAAAGCTCACCTTGCCGGCCTCGGCGTCGTAGCTCAGGTAGGCCTTGAAGGCGCGGCGGGTGCGCATGGAGACAAACTTCTCTAGCAAATCGGTTTTGCCCTCGGACAGCAGCTTTTTCACTTGATCATGCTCAATCACTTGTTGCAAGATGACGCGGCCGGTTTTGAAGTCGCAGCTGGGTGTGGGCTGGGCGTTGGTGGGCACGGCTTTGCTGCACACATAGTTAGACCCATGCTCATGCACCGCAGAGCCGCATTTGGGGCAAGCGCCTAAATTTTCAGCGTCGCCAAACTCGACGATCTCGCCACTCTCGGCGTTTTTGTCGTCGCCGAAGTCAAACTCCAGCTTCCAGTTCTTTTCTTCTTCGTTGAACACCAAAGCAATTTCTGCGGTGAAAGGCCAGCCCGCTTTGGAGCGGAAACCCTCTAGTGGGCCAATCTTTTTGTCGCGCAAGAAATGCTCCACCTCTTCCAACTCGAAGGTGCGCCCCGCCGGTGTTTTGCCAAACGAGAAGCCACAGCCTGGGCCTTCGATCTCCCCGTCGGCGTTGGTCTTAGCGACAGCACCGGGCAAGCCTATGCAGGTGTAGCGGCGGTAGTTTTCTTTCACCACGCCGCCGCAGGTGGGGCAAGGGGTGGTCAGGGTGGCGTAGTCACCCGGGATGGTGTCGCGGTCGTACTCTTTGGCTTTTTTCACCATGCGACCGGTCATCTCGGCGATGTCTTGCATAAAGGCTTCGCGCGACAGCAGGCCTTTTTCCATTTGCGACAGCTTGAACTCCCAGTCGCCGGTGAGGTCGGCGCGTGAGAGCTCTTCCACGCCCAAACCGCGCAACAGCGTCATCAGCTGGAACGCTTTGGCGGTGGGAATCAGCTCGCGCCCTTCGCGCAGCATGTATTTCTCGTTGAGCAAACCCTCAATGATGGAAGACCTGGTGGCAGGGGTGCCCAAGCCTTTTTCCTGCATGGCTTCGCGCAGCTCATCGTCTTCCACGTTTTTGCCAGCGCTCTCCATCGCACCGAGCAAAGTGGCTTCGGTGTAGCGTGCCGGCGGGCGTGTTTTCAAACCTTTGGGTTCGGCATCGTCCACCTTGGGTAGTTCGCCTGCGGCCAGTTTGACCAAGATTTTTCCTGACTCTTTGTCTTCTTCCTCGTCTACCTCTTTGCCGTAAATGGCTTGCCAGCCCGGCTCGACCAACACCCGGCCGTTGGTTTTGAAGTGGTGGCTCTTACCTGCCGCCGCCACTTGGCTGATGCGTGTGGTGTCCATGAACTGCGCGGGCGGGTAGAACACCGCGATGAAGCGGCGCACCACGAAGTCGTAGAGCTTTTGCTCGGCATCCGACAAACCGCTGGGCGCTTCCAGGGTGGGGATGATGGCAAAGTGGTCGCTGACACGGGCGTTGTCAAACACCTTTTTGCTGGGCTTGATGTAGCCCTGGGCGATGGCGGTTTTGGCGAAGGGTGCCAAATGGCCCATGCCGCTGTTGGCCAGCATTTGCATGGTCTCTTTGACCGTGGGCAGGTAGTCCTCGGGCAGGTGCTTGGAGTCGGTACGCGGGTAGGTCAGGGCCTTGTGGCGCTCGTACAGGCTTTGCGCCAAGGAGAGCGTGGTTTTGGCCGAGAAGCCAAAGCGGCCATTGGCTTCACGCTGCAAGGTGGTCAGGTCAAACAGGCCTGGGCTGCCCTTGCTGCTGGGCTTGCTTTCCTCGGTGACGGTCGCGGTTTGGTGGCGCACCGCGTCGGCGATGGCTTGGGCCTCGCTCAAAGACCAGACCCGGTCTTCCTTGATCTCTTTGTCGTCGGCGTTGGCTTTGTGCGCAGGGTTGAACCATTTGCCCGCATAGGCACCTGCCTGCGCGGCAAAGCTGGCGTGGATTTCCCAGTAGTCGCGGCTGATGAATTTGCGGATCAGCTCTTCGCGCTCGACCACCACACTCAGCGTGGGGGTTTGCACCCGACCGACGGTGGTCAAGAAAAAACCACCATCGCGGGAGTTGAAGGCGGTGAAAGCGCGGGTGCCGTTGATGCCGACCAGCCAATCGGCTTCGGAGCGGCTGCGGGCAGCGTCGGCCAGGCCTTGCATTTGCGCGGCGCTGCGCAGGCTGTCAAAGCCGTCGCGGATGGCTTGTGGCGTCATGGACTGCAGCCACAGGCGTTTCACAGGTTTGTCCAAAGGCTTTTTGCCACCGGCGTACTGCTCGATCAAACGGAAGATCAGCTCACCCTCGCGGCCCGCGTCACAGGCGTTGATGATGGCGTTCACGTCTTTGCGCTTGGCCTGTT
>Ga0214919_10005894_pt1 | contig 17081 bp, 26 predicted proteins | sample LL1503_MetaG_FD_177994 | JGI IMG/M metagenome (GOLD analysis project Ga0214919, IMG submission 177994) | Freshwater microbial communities from Lake Lanier, Atlanta, Georgia, United States - LL-1503 | ecosystem: Environmental > Aquatic > Freshwater > Lake | place: USA: Georgia | collected...
AAAGCCCGCGGGAAGCATGATAGTCTCCCAGATTATAGGAGTTAGTTCAATTCTAGCTCACCGCTCTATGTTGTTAGCATATTGGTTACTCAGAAATGGTTATTCTCCGATTTACTTTACAAAGAAAGCAACAACACTTAACGAAGTGGCTCCCCAATAGAGCCACTTTTTTTATAACGAAATAACACGAATGATTTACTTAAACACAAAGATTGAAAGTTTAGAGAGAAAGCATGCCGTAGCTATAGCAAATATGGCATTGCGATGGTGCCGGAAACATATGGGTACAAATAAAAGAAAGAAGTACGAACCTATATGGTCAGTCCGCATAGGATGGGATAGTGATTGTGGTGAATATGATGCAACGGATAATGAAGTACACATATACTATAACAACTGTTACGATGTAAGGGAACTAATAGGGACCTGTATACATGAGTGGACGCATCAATTGCAACCGATATTAACAAAGTACGATAAGTACCCAGGCTCATATAGTAGAAACCCATATGAGAGGCAAGCAAGAAGAAACGAAGATAAATATTTAAGACCGTGCTGGTCACACATAAAACAAAAAGCAAAATGGATTACGCAATAATGAAATTGAAACAAGATGAGGTAGTATTAATGAAGAAGATTAAATCATTGCAAGATGGCAAACCTAAGTGGGCAGCATCGGAGCAGTTAGATGAAATCAGGTCCGCAATCAAACTGTTGGAACGATACAATGACATATCGGAATCGGATATAGAGAACGAAGATGAATACTTAAAACAAATCTTTGAAGTACATCCCGCAAAAGCAAAAGCTTAAGTCGGACAATCTTAATAAAAATAAATTCAGTTAAACAATGATAAGTAATAGTATAGACATAGAGAAGTATAATAGTATAGAGATAGAAAGAAACAAAACAATGAGTGATAATAAATTTATTGCTTGGTGTAAACAATATAACATAGGTAGTAGAGTAGAAGCAGTATCTGAACAAAGACTTAAAGCAAATGAGTTAATGTCACAGTACACTAAGTACACTAACTGGATAAGTAAAAGAAATTAGAGTTGGGTATTCTAATGTTTTCATTTTTTTTATTTTAATTTAACAAAGAGCTCCTAATCATAGGATGAACCGATAGCGTAATTGCTGTCGGTTTCTTTGTGCTCATTCGTGCCGCACTGAATAACGTGTAACTCAACAAAAGTGCATCGCTGAATATCGGGTCGGATAGGTGCGAATACCGGGGTCAATTTTTTTGTGTATAGGAGCAATTTTGACATGATATATGATATACACAAAGTGAAATTAACTGTTTTTCTTTTACCTAACTAATACTTATTAATACGATATCGGAATCAGGTTGACTTATTTCTTAACCAAAACAAAATGAAATATGGAAGTATTAGATTTCGTTTTACACTTACCCTTTTGGATAGGTGTATTAGTAGGGTGGAAAGTATTACCTTACGCAGTGACTTTTTTAAAAAGGTTTATTAAATTATAAACTGAGAACCTCCACCTTAAAGAAGTGGGGGTTTTTTATTTACAAATAAGATATTTATTAGTATGAAATTAAAAGAATTATTAGTAAAGATGTATGAAGGGCATTGTGAAAGATTGCCAGACGAAACCGATGAAGATTACTTAACCCGTTGTGGGAATGATATGTTTAATCAACAATTCGGAATAAGTCAGTTATCTAACATACCACACGCAATGAAAACCAAAATAGTAATCCCTAACAAAATACAACCTAAATAAAATGTTAAAAGAAAGTACATATGTTGACGCAGCATCAGCCTTTGGGACTCCAGTTGGTGTTGCACATATTACGGGCTATAAAAACAAAAAAGAACAAATAGAAGAAGAAGGTATAGAATCCTTTAAAACAATTGAGCCAGACTTAGAGTTGAATGCAATTATATGTGACGCAATAGAAATAGGATTATATAAAGAATTGCAAAGAGAAGTATATAAGATAAAACAAAGAGGAGATAAAAGATTAAAAGAAACGACTATCTACAATAGAGCGTTTATAGAAATAACAAAGAATGAAAACTATATCACAAAATCCGGACAGATATTCTAAACAGGGTGATAGTTGGGTTATATCGGCATCAAAAGAAGTTAAACCTATAACACTTACACCTACTACTTTACCTTTTACCCTTAAACCTTACTTAAAGTCTAATGGTATCATAGTGAAAGCAGGTGAGTATTATTTGATTTCGGAAAGTACATTAAAAGAAATAACAAATTCGACCAATCCCCACTACGATATAAAACAAAATGGTGTAGTGATGGTTAAAGATAAAGAAGTAAAAGTAGGTAAGACTATCCCTATCATAGAAATTACAATAAACAATTTATCTACAATAGGTGATGAGAGAGATATTAGAAATAGAAACGCAGGTATTGCTTCCGTTGATTACATATACGAAGGAGAGAAGTTAGACGGAGTTCCAAAAGGTTTAATCGACCAAATAAACTATACCCTTTCTCCAGATATAGATAGACCAATGGATAAATTCTCAGTATATGCATTAGAATTAGGAGACGATACATCAGTATATAACATATTACCTCTTAATGTTTCTACTGCACAGGTAGATGGTATATTGGATAAAGTAAAACTGGAAACCTTTTTATCAGATATTAAGAGTAGACTAAAGATACTTAATGAAGATTTCAATATGATTAAAGGAGTATTCTTAGAAGGTAAAGAACCCAGTACATTAGGTAGAGTTAATTTAGAACTTAAAGCTGAAACTAATCCTAAAGAAGAAACTACTCAAATAGTATATAAGTATAGTACTACTACGGGTGTCCAAAGTACTCCTCAACAAACTACTGCCGAACTTACTACTACTACATCTACTAAATTAGCACAACAAAATCAATCTCTAACCGAACAAATCCAATCTACCGGCCAAAGGTTACAAAGAGACTTAACCAATACTCAACAACAATTGCTAGAGACACAAAATAAATTGTCACAAAAGTAATATATATTTTAAAGGGATTATATGAAACTAAAGTTATTAAAAGAAAAGTGGGTAAAATTATTGGAACATACTGGAGTAGTAATGAGAGTTATTGCATTTGGTACTCTTTCTATTATGGGACCTGATACTCCATTCCTCATTATGTGGATATGGAATACTATCGATGCTATCATTTTAACTTATGCCGCATGGGAGAGAAGTAATAAAGCATACCTGATTTTAAATATTTTTTGGATGTTAGTCGGAATTGTAGGTATTTACACATCAATTTTTGGAAATGCGTTCACCCATTAGTACCATATCGGACATTGTAACCTGTATATTACTCCTACCTGTGATTTTGGTTGCTGCCTGTGGTCTAACTATCTATTGGGTGTGTAAGTTTCCGTTTTGGTATATAGAGAGGAAGGAATGGTGGAGGAATCACAAATAAAACTATATGATAATAAAAAGATTTAAATACAAAAATGGACTGGACATAATCGCACCCTTAAAATGTGGTACTCGTTGGTTGGAAAATGAAACCAATCCTATATCAATAGAACAAGAATGGTCACATCATCATTTGGGAATTAAAGGAATTACAAAACAAACTTATTGGATATATAGAAATCCGGAAGAACATCTCATCTCTGCTTTAAAAACCGAACTTAGAAGTGCTATTGAATTTAAAGATACAAGTGTGGAAGATACTATAAATTCTTTTATAATAAATGATTGTACTCATTGGTCTAATGAAATATTTAAATACATGTTTAAAAATTGGGATAAAAAAGAATTTAAACTTATTGAATTAAAAGATTTGTCAACTTTGTTTCCTGGCGTACCATTTGATTCCAACAACTACAAAATGAATTATTATCATAAAACAACATACAATACATTTGAGATATTAAAAATAATATCAAAAGAAGATTTGGATATATTATATACGATGATAGAAATAGACAAACCTTATTTGACTAAAATGTTAAATGGAGAAAGAACTCCTATTAAATTTATATAACTATCAATAGGGAGTATATTCTTAAAAATTTTCTTAAAAAACGACTTTGCCCCCCAACCCCCGCCGCTTATTTTGGTAATTCCAATAATTATTTGTATATTTGTTTATTATGAGTAGTATAAAAGAAATAACAAAAGCATGGTGGATTGCAAGTAATCCTACACCGAAACAATCTTTACTTGCTCAAAAAAGATTAGAAATATGTAATGGATGTGAGTCAATGATACAATCGGTAGTCTTTAAATATAAGTGTAAAGAATGGTGGGTGCCCAATTGGCAAGAAAATATTTACTAATAATAGAGCTTGTCAATTAAATAAGTGGAATAAAATAGAAGGATAGTAATATGATATTATACGTCAATGGGTGTTCTCATACCGAAGGACATCATTTAGAAAAAAAATATATCTGGCCTAATTTATTAAAAGAAACATTGGGTAATTCATATGAACTAATAAACGATGCTATGTGTGGTGCCGGCAATGACCATATATTACATCAATCATTGGAATCAATATCTAAATTAATAAATCAAAATAAAAAACCAAATTTAGTTATTATACAATGGTCATCTCCATACAGACGTTTACATTGTACGATTGATGGAATAGAAAAATTTATAAATTCAGATGACAATTCCGAATATGGTCTTAAATTTGAACCAATGGCCAGTAAACATACATTACACTATATGTACGTTTTACAACAATTTTTAAAAGATAATGACATTAACTATTTGTTTTTTAATTATTTTGGAATAGAAAAAGAAGTTAAAGACTTAGAAATTTTTAATCAAATAGATTTTGAAAATTTTATAACATTCGATATTGACAATGTTTTATATTCTGGAATTATAAATTTTATGAAAGAAAAGAAATTTACATTTGACAAACCAGGCCATCCCAACGAAATAGGACATTCTTATATATGTAATTCTATTTTATCAAAATTAAACATATCAAAAGAAGTAATATGATATATGAAATAAAATCATATGCATTGTTGATAGATGAATTACAAATAGATTTTCTTTCAAAAATAGATAAAGTTATTATTGAAAATCTTAAAAAGGATTCTAAATTAGTTTTTAATATGATTATTGAAGGAGATGTTTCTGAATTAGAAATTGGTATGATTGAAAAATTGCTTGATAAATATGAAATACCTCATTCCAATTTTTATTTAATTCATAATATATTCAAAATTCCAAAATGTAAATTTAATGAATTTTATTATAATTTTCATTATGTTAATAAAGCATTACATTCAAAAGAACTATTTAATAAAAATGTATTAAATAAACATTCAACAAATAAAACACATAAATTTCATATACCAATTAGAAGGTTTGCAAAACATAGAATTGAATTATTAGAAAAATTATTTTTATATGATGAAAATTTTATTAAAAGTAATTTAGTATCATATAATGTTAATTTTAAAAATAATAAATATCTTATAAAAAATAGAAATAAAAAATTCATAGAATATATTAGAAATACAAAAACACAAATAATAGATACAAAAATAAACGACCACCTTTCAGGATATAATAAAGAAGATAAACAAACATATGAAACAAGTTGTATAACAATCGTAACAGAAACAATGTTTGCAGATGGGTATAATTATTTAAGTGAAAAAATATGGAAACCAATCGCACATCAACATCCATTTATATTGATGGCACCGGCGTATTCATTACAATATATTAAAAGCTTAGGCTTTAAAACATTTGAACCATTTATAGATGAAAGTTACGATAATATTGAAGATAATAATATTAGATTTGAAAAAATATTAAATGAAATTATAAAATTAGATAAATTAAATATAGATGAATTTATTACATTGGTAAATAATATGAAAGATATATTTGAATATAACCAAACTCATTTATTAAATTTAAATAAAGAAGATATTGAAAATAAAAAAAATAATTTTATTTATGGTAATAATATTGAACCAATATTGGAAATAAAAAAATTAATATAATATGAAAATAGAAAAATTAGATTTAAATAAAAACATAACTTTATATAAATTAAAATACGATTGGAAAATACCTAAAAAAAACTTAATAGATAAAATATATAAAAATTTAAAAATAGCAGGTATTCAACCCGGCCAAAATGTTTCTAATGTAATATTAAAATGTCAAGAGTTTAAAGAAATACATAACATAGCATTTGAAGTCTGTAAATCATTGGTAGAAATTGTAGATAATGATTATATTGATGATAATTTTATATATTTGCAAAATGCGCAAACAAAATATTCACATAATAAAGAATTTCACAATCATACAACATCTTTAACAAAAAAACAACCAATCAAAAATGATTGGACATATTGTTTTTATTTACAATTACCTAAAAATATATCTGCAGATGATGGTAAAATATCGTTTAAAGATGATAATGAAAATATTGTAATGTATACGCCCGAAGAAGGGGAATTTATTTTTTTTAAAGCAGAGGAAAATCACACACCAAATCAAACTCCTCATGCCGAATGTGATAGAATTTCAATTGTAGGTGTATTTGCATTTAATGTTAGTACAAAATTAAATAACAAATATAAATCGGTAATATAGTGAATGGTGTTATAACAATATGTACAAAAAAAGAAATGTATTATCATTGGGCGGAAATTCTTTTTAAGTCAATATTATTACATACTAATATTGAGTTTTCGTTAGTATACGACAATGAAGAATGGTTTAAAAAATATAACTTAGATAAATTAGTAAAATATCCAATATATAAAACCGATATTAAAAATCCATATTTGTTTAAATACGAATTAATAAACTATTCACCATTTGATAATACAATATTTTTAGATGCAGATACTATAATTTTTAAAGATATTACTGAATTATTTGTCGAACAACCTATATCCATATGTGCGGAGTGGAATGGTGAATATAAATTCAATAATTTTTCTTTTATAAAAAACCCAGAAGAAATTGTACAAAAATTTAATTTAACAAAATTATATTCAGCTTATAGTGGATATTTTAGATTTGAAAAAACGAAATTTTTTATTAATTTATTTAAAGATATTTTAAAACAAGATGATTATGATAAATCTTTGGTATATAGGTATGGTAGAGATATAATGCCTGATGAATATTATTTAGACTTAGTTATTTCAAAATATATCTTCAAACAATTCATTCCAATTCAAATATATTATATGTATGGATACGATAATATTGAAAAGGGTGAAGCATTTGGGTATTCATATCAAGGATATCTTAATAATGATGTACCAAAAGAAATATTATCTAATATAAAAAATATATTAAAATTATTAAAAATCAATTTGCAAATAAATAACCATATTTTAAAATACAATAATACACTTATCTAGCTTAATTTTAATTAAAATTATATTTATAAATAAATAAAAACACAACTTACGATGAAAGGAACATTTTTTTCTTCCGATTTTATTATAGATAAATTGGGAAATCCAAGATTGATAGAAATAAATACAGATACAAACGTATCACATAACATATATAATACCAATATATTTGATTACTCTGAATTTTTTGCTGTATTAGAAACAAATAACATAGATGAATTGCATGTTGTATATAAACCAAATATACAATCTTATATGGTAGCACATCTGTCAGCTTCACTGGCTACGGATGCACCATTTATAACAACATTTTCAGAAACTAAAATAGATAGTGATTCAATATTCCCAACATCACCATCCGATAGTGATAACAAATTTATTTTAAGGATGGCCTACGATGAAACAGCCATATTAGATTCTGAGTATGCAAAAGGAACATTAAATTTATTAACTCTATTTGCTGAAGCTGGTGATAGTGGTTCGGTGGTAAATTTTTATCATTCATCATCTTTTTATGGTGAACATAATACATTAGACTACACTATAAATGAGTCAAACATACCAGATGTTGCAGTTAAACCGGCAGTTGAAGAACATTCTCAAGTTAATTTTTATAAATTAGGAAAATCAACTGAAACTGATGAAACTAGATGGAATGAATTTATAACAGAAAAATCAAATAATTCTACAATATTACAACAATATGTATATAATGAAAGTAATGTGATAGATAATAAAATGACATCAATACGAAATTTTAGTATTATATATGGTTCGGATTTAAATTTATGTACAATTGCTGAATATTCAATCGCTGCAATATTTGAACTACCAACGGATATCATAACGGAAATAGATGATACTTTGATTTCGAATAAAATTAAAAATAAACATTATCATGAATATACTACAAATGCCCCAAAACCATTTAGTAGTGGTTTGATGGGAGATACTATGATATTAAAGGCCGATGGTGGTTATACTGCAATAAAAGATTTACAAGTGAATGATGAAGTCGCATCTTATTTTATAAGTGGTTCACCGCAAGATGATAACTCAATTGAATTAACAAGTTGGTCATCTACTGGTATAGAACTACCAGCTGGCTCATATCTTACATCGTCAATAGTTGTTAATGTATTAGATGAATCGACAGAATATAACGCAATTAATGAAATCGTAATAGATGGTACTGACAAATTGTATGTTGGAACAGAAAAAATGTTTTTAGTATATGATTCGGGTTCAAATGCAACAATGTTTAAATACGCAACTCAAATAACACCATCCAATGATTATTTTTATGATATATCGGGTTCAACATATCCAATAACAGAAAATAATCTATTTATCTTAAATAATGATTCAGCAAGTTTATCTGAAATTGATGTTGAAACTACCGATACTTATTTAATTAGTGGTTCTAATCATTATAATATGACAATCACACACAATCCACTTTGTTTTGTTGCAGGTACTCAAATTTCATTATCAGATAATACAACAAAAAATATTGAAGATGTGATGGTAGGAGATTTAATTGTAACATATAATGAAGTAACTGGAGAAAAAGAAATAAATAAAGTATTGAGTTTAAAACAACCAATTCATAATGATTTGGTAACATATCATTTTTCAAACGATACAACATTAACTTGTACATTTGACCATCCGTTTTATGTTAATGGTTTAGAATTGGCTTCATACAAACCAAATTTAACAAATAACAGATATAAATTTGATAAAGAAGTTAAACAAATTAATGTTGGAGATGTTGTAAAAACAACAATGGGAGAAACATCAATATCATTAATAGATGAATTACCAACCAAAAATACGGAAACTTATATTTTTACCGTAGAAAATAATCATAATTTTTATGCAAACGATGTATTAACACATAACAAATATTGTTTTATTGCAGGAACTAAAGTTACAATGAGTGATAATACTACAAAAAATATAGAAGATATTGTAATTGGTGATGAAGTTTTATCTTTTAACGAAACAAACACATCAATTGAACCTAAACAAGTAATAGACTTAAATAGTCCAATCCACAATGATATGGTTAAATATGTGTTTTCAAATGGTACTAATATTACTTGTACCTTTGACCATCCGTTATATATTGTAGGTGAAGAACATATGGTATTGGCATCTTACAAACCAGAATTAACAACTGAAAGATATAATTTGGGTAGAGAAATTCATCAAATACAAATTGGGGACGCTGTTTCATTGATGAGTGTTAGTATAACAGATATAATTGAATTACCAACAGAGGATACTCAAACTTATATCATTACGGTTGAAGATAATCACAATTTTTACGCAAACGAAATTTTAGTACACAATAAATAAAATAATATGGCAACTCCAGATAAATACAAATCAATACCTTATACGGAAGTTAATAATAGAACTTATATTCAAAGAACTAACGAACAAAAAGTTGTTACAAAAACAATTATATTGAACTTTATACAACATTTGAAAAATAAACATTCTTAATATTTTAAGAATAATTAGTTATGACCGCATATGAATATTTAACCAAATATGTAATGACAAGGTTAAAACCAAGCACAGTACATGGTATTGGTGTATTCGCCATTAGAGATATAAGTGTGGGTGAAAATGTATTCGAAGATTGGGATGGTGAAACCGGCAGTTATGAACTAACGGAAAAAGAATATAGTTTTTTATCAAATGAAATCAAAGATTATCTGTGTGCCATGTTCGGTCATCCTTATAAAATCCGATTAGTAAAAGGATGTCATTTTGTTTTTATTACCCCACAATATTTTATTAATACAAAATTTGAAAATGGTAATGTGGATTGTTATACATTTAAAGCATTGCAAGATATACCAAAAGGAATGGAATTATTTAGTAATTATGGAATAAAACATAGAGAAGAATATAAATCCGAAAAAAAAGTTATATGATAATTGTTATAATAGCCGAACCTAGAAGTGGTTCAACAAATCTAGCTCTTTGGTTTAGAAATTTAGGTAATATAGAATTATTATATGAACCAATATCAAATCCAAATATGAAATGGTTTAAAAATGGTATACCAATATCGGAATGGAAATTTGATAAAGATATTATTATAATAAAAGAAACTTTTAATGAAACAACCGACTATACAGAATTAATTTCTATTGCAGATAAAATTATATTTTTACATAGAGAAAACTATAATGACCAATTGGAATCATTCACACATGCTATGGTTAGTAACAATTGGGATGGTGTTTGGTTAGATGCAGATTTTGATAAAAGTAAAATAAAAAACTTTGAATCATTATTTTCAAATATAAAAAAGAAATACAAAGAATTTAGAAATAATTATCCAATTGGAATTGAAGTATCATATGAAGGATTATATTTTAATTCTCAAATAATAGATGTGATACAATATTTAGAATTACCTAAATTAACAAAATATAAATTTCCAATCAATCAAAAATATAGAGTTACACATGAAAAACGAAGTATTATTTAGTAAAGATGAATTGGAATATGTAGATTCATTATGGCTTGATGATAAAGTTAAACGATTTGATGACAGATTATATATGTCATGTTATATGCAAGAGACAACAATTACTACAAAATTATTAAAATGGTTTGAAAATAAAACCGGTGAACATTTAAAAAATTACAATCTTAATTTAATTTTACATAGATACGAACCTGGATGTTATTTTGGTAAACATGTGGATAATGGAATTGATTATAATAGAAATAGATTATATACCATTGGGTTTCATTTAATATCAGAATATGAAGGTGGTGAATATATTTTATATAATCCACATTCAATAGTAGATAAAACGCCTGGTGTACCATATTTAAATAAAGCATCAATAGAACATGAAGTTACTCCTATAACAAATGGATTACGAAAAAGTGCATTAATTTTTATAGAAATAAATGATTTAATTAAAAAAAATTTAGTATGATAAATAAAGGATTTAACATATATTCACAATATGGTGAAGATGGTATTATAGAACATTTATTATCATTATTAAAAATAGAGATGGGAGAATGTTGTGAATTTGGTATGAGTGGAACAAAATATTCTAATACATTTAATTTAGTTAAAAATAAAAATTGGTATGGTGTTTATATAGAAAGAGAACAACATCATTTAGATACTTTAAATCAATTATTTAAATATACACAAAATGTAAAATTAATAGAAAAAAATGTAGAAGTATTTGGTGAAAATAGTTTAGATTCATTATTAGCTACTACTTCTATTAATAAAGAATTTGATATTTTAAGTATTGATGTTGATGGTATAGATTATCATATATGGGATAGTTTAAAAAATTATAATCCAAAAATAGTAATTATTGAAATAAACCCATTTTATAAACCAGGCGAAGAATATATAAATGATGGAACAAATTTTAGTAGTAGTTTTACATCTACTATAAATTTAGCAATATCTAAAGGTTATACATTGGTTTGCATGACCGGTAATTTAATTTTTGTTAGAACCGATTTAATCCATTGGCCAATTTTAGAACCAAATGAATTATTTATAGATGATGCATATATGATTGGTACTCGTGAAATTGGATATAAACGATATATAAAAAGAACAAATATATTATGAAAAAACTTTGGATATTTGGAGATTCATTTTCAACACCATTTAATCATGACTCAAATAAAATATGGAGTAATAAATATATTGAATGGAAAGGATACACTCCAAAAATATTTTCAGATATTCTATGCGAAGAACTAAATTTGGAATTATTTAGTATGGCCGCGGGTGGAAGTTGTAACGATACAATATTTGAATCAATTTATACAAATGCACATAATATTAAAAAAGGAGATATAATAATTATAGGTTGGTCAAATATACTTAGATTTAGAGTTGCAACGGAAACCAAAGATTGGTGGAGTATTATTCCTGAATTTACAGATACCTATTCTAATAAATTACCTTTTATTTCAAAAGAATCATTGGATGAAATAGTATACAATCGTTCATATTCTATATACGAAGATGCGTTAACTAAAAAAAAGAACTTTATTAAATGGTTATTTAAAAATAATATTGTTATACAATGGTCTCCATTTGAATCAATAACCAAACAAAAAATTAAAAACGGAGCTTTAAATACATTAGAAGATGAAACAAATGGTGAAATACAAAATAAACATTATTCGGAAATAGGACATAAAGAATTAGCATTGGGTATGCATAGATTAATTAATATTCAAATTACACCAAATATAATTTAAATTATGAGTAAAACATTATGGACATTTGGTGATTCTTTTACGCAAGGATTTAGTTGTATTCCAATTATAGAATATCCAACAATACCTAAATATTATGAATATAAAACAATTGGTGATGATATCTGGCCAAATTTATTAAGTAAATATTTGGGAATTAAATTAATAAACAAAGGTTTAGGGGGAATTTCTAACGATTCCATAATTGATATAATTATAGATAATTGGGATTCTATTAAACCAGGAGATATTGTAATAATAGGAATGACATTCAATGTTAGAATTGATGTACCAATTAAAGAAAACAAAAAATTAAAAATTAATAAACCACGTTTATATTCTATGAGTAATCTTTTAAATTCTGAACTAATAAATGATATGACAGAAAATCAAAAAGAAACCATAATTAATTTTCAATATTATTTTGCAAATTCGGAATTATTTAAAGAAAGGAATATAAAAAGATTTAATCATATAAAAAAACTATTAGAAGCAAATGAAATTTTTGTATTTGTTTGGGAATTAGAAAACGAAGCGAATAAATATGAAACAATAACAACTGCTACAAATAATATAATAGAAGATAATCATTGGTCATTTAAAGGCAATTATGATTTTTCTAAATTTCTAATGAAAAAATTAAAATTTGATTATAATAATAAATTAATATAATGAAAAATAAAAAAGGTTTTTGTGTTGCACCATTTAGAAATGCTGAATTTCTAACATCGGGTGAAGTTTGGCAATGTGTATCGGGAGGATGGAGTGAGGAAGAAAAACGATGGATAAATGCTTGGATAACATCCGGCCCTGCAGGCAATGCATTAAAAGATAATTGGAACAATATTTGGAATGGAGAAACTGCACAAAAGTTAAGGAAATCAATGCACGATGGTTCTATGAAATATTGTGATTCAAATGAATGTGGATTTTTAAATAGATGGAATAAAGAAGAAATAACCGATGATGTTTATGATAATGGATATTTTCCAATATTTGATGAATCTACATTTCATAAACTTTGGAATAATAAAACAATCAATCCAATTGGTGAGGAAAAATACAAAAAAATAATTAATGAAAAAATAACAGATTTACCATGGGGGCCAGAGTGTGTAATATTTTCACATGATAGAAGTTGTAATTTAAAATGCCCATCATGCAGGCCCGATTTTATACAAACCAGTGGCGATGAAAGAAAAAATTCAGAAAAAATACAAGAAAAGATATTAGATTATGCATTAAACGATGCAAATGAATTATACATAACAGCAAGTGGTGATGGATTTGGTGGTGAGTTTTGGAGAAATCTATTGAAATCAATTACAATGGAAAAATATCCAAATACTAAAAATCTACATCTACATACAAACGGAAATGGTTGGACAGAAAAGATGTGGAATTATCTTTCTAATTTACATTCAATACCAAGAATAACTGCAGAAATTAGTATTGATGCTTGCACAAAAGAAACCTATGAACAAATTAGATTAGGTGGAAAATGGGATATTTTATATAATAATTTACATTTTATATTTACAAAAATACCAAACTTAGATTTTGTTAGGTTAACATTTGTTGTTCAAAACAATAATTATTTTGAAATGTGTGGATTTGTTGAAATGGCAGATTACTTTCAAAAAATGAATGATATGAAAACCGAAGTTAATTTTATACATATTAATAATTGGGGTACATTTAATGAAGGACAATTTAGTATTAAAAATATGGCAAATCCTAATCATCCTGAATATAATATGTTTTTAGAAGAATCAAGCAAACTAAAACAATTAAAAATAAAATATTCTAACCTGCAAGTTTTTACTAATTTTTAATTTAAGTTATTTGTAAAAACATATGAAACCAAAGAACAATAAAGAAACGAAAGGAATTATATTTGCCGGATGTTCTTTTACATGGGGCCAGGGTTTATATTATTATTCCAATTTAAAAACATTAGTTTTTGAAGAACTTAATAAATACGATGAATTTCTAATAAAAAGTGCGCATCATATGGTAAGAAAAACTTTATATTACCCAAGATTAGTTGCAAATAATTTTAATACATTTGAAATAACAATGATACCAAATGGTGGTAGTGATTATTTATCTTTACAATTTATAAAAAGTGCATTGGGATTGTCAAATGAATTTAATCATTTATTGGATGGAGTTTACTCTATGAATGAAATTGAATATATAATAATTCAAACATCACAAATACAAAGAAATAGATTTAAATATCAATATATAAATAATGTAGGAAATGTAGAAGAAACAATATTTAGAATTGATGATACATCAACATATAAAAAATTTTATAATTATTTAAAAGAAAATAATATTCAATTTGAGGATTGGTATACAGATTTTGTAAAAGGATGCATTATGGATATTAAAAAATCTTTAGAATTTTATGAAACAAACGGAATAAAAACTTTGATATTGTGTTGGCCTGAGGATTACATTGAGCATATTAAAAATGATAAATTTTTAAGTAGTAGATTTATCACAATGGAGTATAATGGTATTAAATATGATACAATATCCAAACTGATTGAAACATATCCCCATTTACAAATAAAATTTGATTTTGAGAATTTTATAGAACCACCTAATGATTTACATCCATCTAAAGAATGTCACCAATTAATTGCAAAATCTATTATTAAAAAGATAGAAAATGATAATATATCAAAAATTTATATTAATAATGAAAAAACTTTAATATAAATTTGGTAATGTCAAATATTTGTCGTATATTAGAGTATTATAAACAATTAAACTCTAAACAATGAAACAAAAGACAGAACAAGAATTGAAAGCAAATTATGACCGATTTATAGGTATAATTAAGAAGTATTTCACAGGAGAAAGATTGGAGAAATTACTCCATATGTATTCCGAAGAAGAATTAGGTGTTAACCTTACACTATCTGCCGCATCCGGCTCCAAACACTATCATAACGCATATATAGGTGGGTATATTGACCACATCTTTAATGTATGTAAGAACGCTCTTAAAATGAGAGACCTATTCGTAATGCAAGGTGGAGAGATAGATTTCACAGAAGAAGAATTGATATTTAGTTGTCTACATCACGATTTAGGAAAGTTGGGTGTTAAAGGTGAATTACATTATTTACCAAATCAGGAAGAATGGTCTCAAAAGAAATACGGAACTTTATTTGTTCGTAATGAGAATATCCCATATATGACCCTAACCGATAGAACTTTCTTTACATTGAATTACTATGGTATTCAGTATAATGAGAAAGAGTATTTTGCAATCAAACTTACCGATGGTATGTATGATGAAGATAATCAAAAGTATTTAGCAGGTCACGACTTAAAGAAACAATTAGTTTATAAGTTACAATTTATCATGCATTGGGCAGACCATATGTCGACAATCATTGAAAGACAAGATAACACAATTTAATGACACATTTTCCGATTTGTAATAAAGTTAGGGTAGTTTTGTCATAAGTTTGTAACAAAATACGGGATGGTATAGTATTTGAACTATATGTGTATTATTAACTAAAAAACATTTATTATGTACATGATTGATTACAGTAAATTATTCGATGAATTTTTTCCAATCGAACAACCAAAGACAAGAACGACTTATGTTCAAAACAAATTCGCAGTAGACATTAAAGATGAAGCTGCAACCCTAGCCCTATCGGTATTAGGCCACGACCCAAAAGATATTGAAATTAATTGTTTTGAGGATAAAATTGAAATCAAAGCTAAGAAATCACAAGAGGATAAAGAACACCCCTTTAATCAATTGGTTTCGGACATTGAAGAAAGAGTACAAGTAGGTAAAAACTTTGATGGCAGAAAAGCAAAAGCTGAAATTAAGAATGGTATTCTCTTAATTACCATTGAAAGAAAAGAAGAGTCCAAACCAAAAAAATTAACCCCTAAAGTTGGTTAATTCAGTTATTTTTCGTATATTACAAAGGTAGGAGTTCAGTCACTTCTACCTTTTTTTATTTAAATAAATACTTATTATTATGATATACAACGAAAAAATACAAATGTTATTGGAGTCCTTAGATGGTAAATTAAGGATTTTACAAAATGGAATTACTGGTGCACAAACAATGTCACCATCAGAAGCTCACACTACTTTAGAAGATGCAAGAAAAGTAGTAGAGCGTATTTCCGAATTAACAAGAATAAATAGATAAATGAATTGGCTTAAATATTTAGTCGGATTTTCTGCACTAATTATAGCCGGTTGTGCAGCGTTTTTCTCCGTAACTGGTTTAGGTGTCCTATTTAGTGGTGCCGCAACATCGGTAATGGTGATGGCAGGTGCTTTGGAGTTTGCTAAATTAGTAGCAGCAACATATCTAAAACAAAAATGGGATGAAATTAAGGGTTTTAATAAGTGGTATTTAGTATCGGCA
>Ga0214919_10005895_pt1 | contig 17079 bp, 14 predicted proteins | sample LL1503_MetaG_FD_177994 | JGI IMG/M metagenome (GOLD analysis project Ga0214919, IMG submission 177994) | Freshwater microbial communities from Lake Lanier, Atlanta, Georgia, United States - LL-1503 | ecosystem: Environmental > Aquatic > Freshwater > Lake | place: USA: Georgia | collected...
TGCCCGATTAGACGCGCCCAAGCTGCAACAAGGCGAGATCTGGCTGGACGGCCAACCGCTGCACACCATGAGCGCGTACCAGGCGTCCCGCCTCGGAGTAGGCCTGGTGCCCGAAGACCGGCGCATCATCCCCAGCCTGACGGTGGAAGAAAACCTTCAACTGGCCCAGATTGAAAAACCCATTGGTTGGTCCATCGAGCGCATTTACGAGCACTTTCCCCGCCTGGCCGAGCGGCGTAAGCAAGAGGCTGTGACTATGTCGGGCGGCGAGCAGCAAATGCTGGCCGTTGCCCGTGCATTGGCCCGTGACGTCAAGTTATTGCTGCTCGACGAGCCCTATGAAGGCCTTGCGCCGGTGATCGTTCGCGAGATCGAAAAAATTCTGGAAGAAATTAAAACGCTGGGCTTTACCACCATCATCGTGGAACAAAACGCCATCGCAGCCTTGCATCTATCCGACCGCGCGCTGATTTTGGACATGGGCGAAGTGGTGTTTGACGGCACCGCCAAGGAAGTGATCGAAAACAGCGATTTGCGCCAGCAGTACTTGGCTATTTGAGTCTGGTACGCAACGCGCTGGCTGCGGGTAAGCCGCAGACACATTGGCATCTGCGGGATGAAGTCCATTCGCTTGATGATTGAAGCCGGCGCGGCGTGACAGTCCGCGTTAAATCGTATTTTTTCGCTTGGTTTCTATTTGAATGCGCAAGGCTGCCATCATCAGTTCGGCATTGGCTAAATAGGGGTTGACTTTACTGGCCTGCTCCATCAGCTCGAGCGCCCGCTCAGGCTGACTGCGCTCGGCTAGCATCTGCGCGTAGCCAACCAAAGCGCCGAAATGCTGAGGTAGCCTTTTTAGTACCTCTTGGCAATCATTCATAGACAATTCATATTCGCCTGACATGTAATAAACAGTGGCACGTTTATTCCAAGCCTCGGCGAATTCGGGTCGCTTGGCAATAATGGTGCTAAACACTTGGATTGCCTTTGGTGTGTCACCGTCCTGCATATGATCGAGGCCCTTCTGGTAGAGCTTGTCAATAGCTGCATTGCCCGATTTGCCCCATAGCTGCCAGACGGTCCCAAGCGCAACTTGACGGACCGAAGGTTCTGCATCGTCAAGCAAGGCATACACCAAGCTCGCATCCTTTGCGGTGCCAAGCTTGAGCAATTGGTTCATACCGTTGATTCGCTGTTGTGGTTCGGCATGGCTGAGCGCCTTACGCGCCTGCTGATGATTTAGTTTCCCCTCGCCTGCGGCGTAGCCAGGGTTTATGGCGCACAGCACCAAGAAAAGCGCTAAACGATAGATTAGAAGCGGTGTGCGGGACAAAAATCTTGGCACAGTGGGTCTCCAAAAAATGATCAGCTAAGCTTAACCGAGGCCCGGTCAGCGCGGCAAGGAAATCTGTTTAATCGGTGTTTTGTAAAGCCCTCTGCGTTTTGGATCCAACACAAACCTCCACCAGGATTGGGGTTGAATTGCGCGACGACGGTTTCACCGCAGGAAGGCACTCACTGCCGCGGTGAATTCCGCCTCGCATTCATGGTTCGAGATATGCGCGCAGGGTGAAAGCGCCAGATGCTGCGCCTTGATCGCCGCAGCCAGTTCGGCCATATGCGCCGCAGGTGCGCCCATATCGTGGCTGCCGCTGATCAGCAAACTTGGGCAGGTGATCGAGGGCAGCAGCGGCCGGAAATCAATATCGCGAACCATCGCTGCGGCAGCCGCGTAGCCTTGCCTGGACGTGCCGGCGATCATGCCGCGCAGCAAGGCTGCGGTCTCAGGATGGCTGGCAATGAAGGGCGCGGTCAGCCAGCGCGAGACGGTGGCGTCGGCGACCGACTCCGTGCCGTCAAGCGCCACCTTGGCGATGCGATCCATCCATTGCTGCCGGTCCGCTTCGGTTTGGAAGTATTTGGCGTTTGCGACCACCAACTTTTGCACCCGTGTTGGAGCGGTGGCGGCTAATTGCAGGCCTAGCATGCCGCCTAGCGATAGTCCAACGTAGTGAAAGCGGTCGACGCCCAGCGCGTCTAGACCGCCCAAAACCGATTCCGCCAGCTCTGCCACCGTAGTGCAGACGCCGTCCATCGAGGCCTGTCCATGGCCCGCATAGTCAAAACAAAGCACCTGGTATTGCTGACGCCAGACGGCAATCTGCGCCGCCCACAGCGCCGTCGAACTGGCCAGCGAATTGCCCAGTACCAGCACCGGCAAACCCTGCGAGCCCTGGGTGTGAAATTTCATCGGAGTATTCATGGTTTGTTTCCTTCGAGGTAACCCAGTCGGGTCGATAACATCCGTGCAGTCCGGCCGAGCGCCTTGGCCAAGTTTGCGTCCAGACTCACATCCAGCTTGTCGGCAGAACCGATGATGGTCAAGGCCAACACCATCTGCCCGTCACGCGCAAACACGGGTGCGCTGATCGCATTTATTTCACCACCATACCATTCTGAAAAAGTGGCCGAACCATGCAGGCGCGAAAAGCCGGTATGGCGGATCTCGGCCATGTGGTGGCCAAGCTGATCGAGCGTTGCTTCGGCTGCGCTTTGCGGCAGCTGCTCGTTAGAAAATTCGTTTTCAAGCGCATCGATGACCAGAGCACGGGGCAGGTGCGCAGCAAACGCCAGCCCGGTCGATGATTTCAACACTGGCAGCACGAGACCGGTGCGTAGGTTCTCGCTCAAGGGCTGTCTGGATTCTTCCCAGCGCACAATGGTCGGGCCCTTGTTGCCCCAGACGCCCAGACCCACTGTTTCGTCAAGTTCGTCGGACAGGTCGACGATGGCCTGGGTCGCCATACGAACCGCCTGGAGCTCGGCGATGCTACGTGCCTGCGATAGCTTGAGGTCGAGATCATGCGGATGGGCAATCACATATTTCCCGCCGCTAAAGGCAAGCGGCCGGCGCTGGCTGCGATTGATGCGTTCGACACGGCCCAAAAAAACCACATGATCGCCACCGGGATAGCTGGTTACCTTGGTGCATTCAAGCGTTGCCGCACAGTCTTCGATCAGCGGAATGCCATTCAAGCCCGGGCGCGTGCGTACATCGGCGAACTTGTCCGGGCTGCCTTTGGCAAAGCCATTCGAGATCTCGACCTGGTCGTCGGCCAGGATCGACACGGCGAAATGCGCGGCATCGCGAAACACCGGGAAACTTGCTGCATTGAGTGACTGGCTCCACAGGATCAAGGGTGGGTCGAGCGACACCGAACTGAAGGAATTGGCGGTGAGCCCGTAGGCCTTGCCGCTGGCATCGACCGTGGTGATCACGGTGACGCCCGTAACGAAGACACTCAGGACATTGCGCAGTTCGCGCGCATCAAAAACTGGCTCGCTCATCTCACTGCCTTGGCGCGTCGGCGGGCTACAGGCTTGGCCATGTGGGCAGAGCGGGTCTGCAGACGCGCCTTGATGCCGCACAGGAAGCTGCTGACCAAAGCGATGATGGTGGCATTGACATCCTTGGGCATGGTGGTCGCGTAGACCCATTTGCGCATGCCGATGTAGAAAATGCTTGCATGCAGACCCCATACCATTTCAAGTTCGAGGTCGACGTTTTCATGTGCGATGAAGGCTTCCGGGTCGCTGCAATATTCAACGATGCATTCACGTACGACGGGCTCGAAGATCCGTTCTTTGAGCAGTTTGAACAATCGGCTGTTGATGCCTGACTTCTCAAAGCCGGCAAAGATCAGGATGCGCACCCATTCGTGGCGCAGCACCAGCTTGGCGTAGTCCAGGTAATACGCTTCGAGCCTGACCTCTAGCGCCTTGCTGCGGTCTTTGATGGTGTCTTCCCAAAACGGATTCCACCGCGACAGCGTCACCTCGTCGTAGGCGGCTTCGATCAAGGCCTGCTTGTTCGGGAAATAGCGGTACATCAGAGACTGCGTGATGCCCAGCGCGGTCGCGAGGTCCCGGGTACTTGCAGTAAAACCATGAGCGGCAAAGTAGTCGATCGCTTGGCGCAGGATCATCTCGCGCCGATCGCTCGAACGCAATTTCGGCGCGCGAACGCGTGCTGGCTTCTCGGTTGTCGTGACAGCGGACGAGCCCATCGCCTTACTCTTTGACCATCGCGAAGGCGTTCAACGTGTAGGCCACCAGGGTGTAATAGCCGATGATGCCGACGATTTCCACCATCGTTGTTTCGCCAAACAAGGTCTGACCGCGCAGGTACATCGCATCGTCAAACCGGTGGGTGCGCAGCAGTTGCCCGCCGAGCTCCAGCAGCAAGCGCAAGCGCTCGCCTTCGAGTTGCGGCACCAGACGGGCCCGGATGGCTTCGACTGCGGCCAAATGCAAGCCTGAGGCCAGCGCGATGGGTTCGTGAATTTGTTGCTCGGCCAAGCAGTCGTAATGCGCCGCCACCAGCAGGATCAGCAGTTCGGACTCGACCGTATCGAGGCTGCTGCCAAAGCGGCAAAAGGCGCCAAGATTTTGTGCGGCATCGGCCAGCTTGGGGCTGTGCAACCAGGCCAGGAAAGGCCCGTCGATGCTGCCGCGCGTGCGGACGATGGCGTCGAAGATGCCGCGCTGCTCAGCGTTGAACGCTTCGATTGCAGGCAAGGGCAGGCGCGACTTCATAGTGCGCTCTCGGACAATTTAAGGTGGGACAACGACGACTCCTTGGGTTTGACGATGGCGCCTGTTTCGGCAGATTGCGCAATGGCTTCGAGCGCGGCGGTGGTATCGAGCATGTCCTGCAGCGCGATCGGATAGTCGGCCTGCTGTCCGGCCACTGCTGCGGCAAAGGCCTCGACATTGTCCTGCACGGGCGTGGCGACTGGATAGTCATGAACGACACTGCCATCGTTGGGGGCCGAGCGGGTCACGATCCAGCCGGAAGGATTCTCGACATGGGATTTGTCGCGCACCTCGATCCAGCCCTTGCTGCCGAAGATAGCGAAGCGGGCATAAAACGGCGTCGACAACATCGCATTGATGCTGGCCGAAACGCCGTTGGCGAATAGCAGTTGCGCTGAAACGCTGTCGCCTGACTCAAACCCGGTCGCCAGCTTGCTGTTGATCGCCATCACCTGGAGGGCTGGCCCGGCGACGCTCGTCGCCAGGTTGAGCAGGTGGATGCCGGTGGCAGTCATCGGGCCGCAGCCGGCCTGGGCACGTGACAAGCGCCAGTTGTCCGGTGCCAAGGCTAGGAACTTGTCTTGGCTGAAATTGCCCTCGATCTGCAGCAAACGGCCCAGCGCACCTTCAGCCAGCAGCCGCTTGATCAGCAGCATCGGCGGCTCAAAACGTCGCTCGTGCCCAATCCCCAGGCGCACCCCATGGTCCAGGCAGGCCTGCACCGAGCGCTGCGCCGACGCGAGCGTCAATGCCAGCGGCTTTTCACAGAACACATGCTTGCCCGCCTGGGCCGCCGCGATGATCTGCGCTTCGTGCAGGTTATTCGGCGTGGTGAGGATGACCGCATCGACATCGGTGGCCTCAATGCACTGGGCGTAGCTGGCCAGGTGCCGGATGCCATGTTCGGCGCAAAAGGACTGGCCCAGCGCCAGTTCGGGCTCGACCGCCGCCACGACGCGCACCCGGTTGCTCCCCGCCAGCGTCCTGACCATGATCTTGCCCCACCAACCCAGGCCCACCACGCAAACTCGCAACATCTTTGCTCCTTCAAACTGGGGTCGCACAAACGCGACCTGCTTGAAATTAATTATATAGATCGAATGATCACGAAATGGGGGGGCTTGAATGGAATTTGCTAGGGGATTGCACTAGTCAAGTGAGTAAAAAAGGGCTTTGCACTGGCAGGCATGCGTCCTTTTTGTAAGCTAAAGCAGTGGTGCAGTTGATCGGCTGTCGCAGGGACTGTCCGTGGCCGAGTGGGGATTCAGAGAAAAATTTCGTGCAGCCCCTCGCAATCAAGCCTTCGTGGTGGGACCTCCACACATGCGGGTCAGCACGTCGAATACGGCAGCGGTGTCGTGTTCGGCGTGGCCGGCACTGACAGCGGCGTTATAGATTGGCTGGGTCGCGGCAAACAAGGGTGCCGCGGTGCCGGTTAGAGCCAGCGCGGCGTTGATCAACTGCATGTCTTTTTGCCAAACGCCGACCTTCATCGTCGCATTCTCCCAGCCGCGATCAGCCATCACCGGGCCGCGTACGTCGAGCATTCTTGAGCCTCCGGCTCCGTCCGACAAGGCTCTGATCGCCAGTTCAGCCGAGATACCCATGCGTTCGCCAAACAGCAAGGCTTCGGCCGTAGAGACGTTGTGAATGGCGACCAGCAGGTTGGCCATCAGTTTCATCTTCATGCCATTGCCGAACTCGCCGAGGTAGTAATTCGCCTTGGCGAAGCCATCAAAGACCGGCGCAAGCCGTGCCACCGCTTCCGGCGGACCGCTCGAGTAAATCGACAGATCCTTAAAAACCGCCTGAGCGCCAGTGCCCGACAGCGGGCAGTCCAGCAAGACCACTCCGCTGCCGGCCAGCAGATCACGTGCGGCCATCTTGTCCTGGATGTCTAGCGTACTGGCCTCGACAACGACCAGCGACTTCGGTCCCGCAGCGGCGATGGCTGTGGCCGCAACCATCAAGGCTGCAGCGTTTGGCAATGAACAGATGATCACATCGGCCTGCGCTGCCACCTCAGTAGCGCTGCCCAGCGGCCGCCCACCCGCCTGTTCCAGCCGAAGCCGCCCGGCTTCGCTTGGGTCGAAGCCCAGTACCTCGAACCCGGCCGTCATGAGATTGGCGGACATCGCCGACCCCATGATGCCCAACCCTAGGAAACCAATGATCTGCTTGCCTGGTATAGCTGAAAGGACGCTGTCTCCCGCGGAAGTGTTTGGGCCGTAGTGGGTCATGGGATGTCCGTGTTGGGTGTGAATCGGCGCAGTCTAGCCGAGCCAACAGGGTATTCCGAGGCCACCGTTTGGTGCAGCCAGACACCGCCCCGATACAGGGGAAAGCCCTGATACAAGTATTTTGCAGTTCGCATTACAGTGATTGATCGATCACTAAAAAAATCGAGCCGTCCCGATCGAACCCTTTGCGCGCAAGCCCGGGTTGGTCTGTTTTTTCACCGAGCGCCTTGCTCGCAACCCAAAATTCAGCGGTCAAGCGACATCGCAGCAGCCGTTGGTCGAGAGTATTGAATGAAATACAGCATGTTCATGATGCCGGTGCACCCACCCGGCCGCAACGTAACCGAAACCTTGCAGGAGGACCGTGAGGCGATCATTCTTGCCGATCGACTCGGGTACTCGGAGGCCTTCGTCGGCGAGCACGTCACCGACGCTGCCGAAAGCATCACCTCGTCGATGATTTTTTTGGCGAGCCTGATTTCGGAAACCCGCCATATCAAGCTTGGCACCGGCACCCTTAACCTGCCCAATTCGCACCCTGCGGCCATTGCCGGGCAGGTGGCGATGCTCGATCATCTTGCTAAGGGCCGCCTGATCATGGGCATCAGCCCCGGCGGATTGATGTCCGACGCCGAAATGTTCGGCGCCTTAGGCAAGGATCGCAATGCGATGTTCGTCGAGAGCATCAACATGATCCTGAAAATATGGGAATCCGAGCCGCCTTACAACATCAGCGGGCAGTTCTGGAACGTGTCGGTCGAGAAGACGATGATCCCCGAGATCGGCCAGGGTTTCATGATGAAGCCATTTCAGCAACCGCATCCGCAGATCGTGGGCACCGCAGTCGCACCTTTTTCGCAAGGTGTGGCCGAGATGGCGAAGCGGGGCTGGCAGCCGATTTCGGCCAACTTCCTGATGCCCGAATGGGTCAGAACCCATTGGCCGAAATATGTCGAAGGCCGGGAGGCGGTCGGGGCGATTGCTTCGCCTTCGGAATGGCGGGTGGCTAAGAGCATCTTCGTGGCCGACGATGCCACCACTGCCCAGCGCTACGGACTCGAGGCCGGCGGCCCCTATAACTTCTATTTCAGCCAATTGATCCGGAAATTGGTCGGAGGCGGTGGTCGCAGTAATCTATTCAAGACGGACCCGTTGATGCCCGACAGCGACCTCACGCCTGACTTTGTGACCAAGCGTCTGGTACTGGCCGGCACCGTCGACTCCGTCGTAGAGCAGATATTGGCATTGCGCCATCAGATCGGTGATTTCGGCCAGTTGGTCTACGCCTGCCACGACTGGATAGATCCAGCCTTGGGCAAGCGTTCGATGGAGCTTTTCGCCACCGAAGTGATGCCACGCGTTAACGCGGCTCTGGGCCAATGAGCGCACCGATGGATCATGCTGAAATGCGCAGTTATTTACGCGACCAAATAGATCGCCGCAGACACCTCTTTAGCGAAAGAATCATAGACAACGCGAATAGTTTCGCTTTCCCGGATTTCCTGGTGAAAGGTCAACCAAATAAAAAGCACCGTCAGTCTAAGGTCAGGAAATATGCAGGTGACGTTCGGATCGCTCGCGGCGACATAATCGGCCGTGAAGCCAATACCCAATCCGGACTGTCTTGCTGCCCGCTGCGCAAGGCAGTCGGCTCCAATAAGCAACCAAGGGTATTCACCGAGAACTAAATTGCTCGCAACTCTACAATAAGCCCCCGCACTATTTTTGTGCGCCCTCCTTTATGTATTAAATTACTTGAATGGAAGCAACCTTGAATACATTTACTACAGGCAGGATAGATGGGTTATTGGCAGTTCGGATTGCCGTTTTATCGGCTTTGGGAGTCACTATTTCTTTTAGTCCATTGCTGCTGCTTGTGGGTGGTTTGGTATATGGTTCCTACACGCAGGCAGATCATGATTTGCGAGTCATTGTTGCTGCTCTTGCGCTTGCCGCTTTTGCAAGTGGTTTGCAAGCTGTCCCTGAGATAGGGACGTATCTAGAGGCCAGCGTTGACAGCATTGCAAAGGTAGCTCAAGGTGCTGCGCTTTTGATTATTCTGCGAAATCTTTACAAGTGCCTAACGCCAGCTAGTCAGGCAGCTTAAGAGATCCATGGAAGTCGATGTTAGTTGAGAAAACTGCTAACTAAAACCGGTGCTTAATTTGACATCCTTGCGCCTTCATATGAATGGAAATCATTTCAATTAAGTAAATGACTACTATTTTGTGAAATCACGGGATGCTGACTGCATCTCGTGATTTTATTTTTTGTCGAACCGTTTCTGGGTCAGGACAAATTCACCAGTAAGTTTGAAATATGTCAAGCGGCTAACGGCATTTTATGAGTTGGAAGGGACGCTGTGCAATTTGACTAGTTTACTTTTAGTCATGAAGATGCGTGTAAGGTGTCGACAATTACTGGTGCATAAGTTTAAATGACAATAGAGAGTGTCACTTAATTGATGCGAGAGTAACTACGAGCGTCTTTGTGTATTGTGGGAGGTGCCGTTGATTATGACGCGAGCATATTAAATTTAGCCAATGCGTTCTTGGAGGTCCGAACGGCAGATGGCTCTTGTGAATTGGGCCGTCTACGGTGGTTGGCATTGGAAACATACTGCCGATGGCGAGAACTGGCCACATCCCGATCCAGCACAAGCTCAGACAGCGTTTCGAAACGCATGCTTGTAAGACTTTGGTCATGCGAGATGATCTCACCGTGGACCTCTGTGGTTCGAGCACAAGAACGAACAGGCCCCTACCCTAGCCGCATGAGGAGCCTGCATCGCCCTGCGATCCAAAGAAGCAGTCGGCGCATTCCGACGCCTTTGACTCTTTGAAAACATACTGATTCTTAGGTTCTACATACCAGTCGGTGAGGGGTCATCTAGATACTAAAATGTAGAAGGAGCGTAATGAGTTACTGGGATTTTTCGACCCGTTCGAGAGTGGTTATACTCGCCGCTATAAATTTCTGGCAACACATAACTTTTGGTGGAAATCATGACTGCAAGCATGTTGGTTCACGACGAAAATCTTATCGAGTCACTCTTCCAAAGAAGCGGAGTGCAAATCAATGGCGCCAGGCCATTTGATATTCAAATTCACAATTCTATTTTTTACAGAAAGATTCTAAGCAAATGGTCCCTCGGACTAGGTGAGTCTTACATGGATGGTGACTGGGACTGTAATCAACTTGATGAACTTACAAGTCTATTGATGCAAAAAGATTTAAACGAATCAGTTAAAGGCTTCGCGCGGCTTCGGATGGTTGGTGAAGTTTTAAGAGCCAAGCTGTTCAATCTTCAATCACAAACAAGAGCGTTTCAGGTTGGAGAGGTTCATTATGATGCCGGCAATGATCTTTTTGAAAGAATGTTAGATCCACACATGATATATTCATGTGCTTACTGGGAAAAAGCCTCGGATCTAAATGCTGCGCAAGAACAAAAATTAAGAATGATTTGTGAAAAATTGGAACTAAAGCCTGGAGAAAAATTATTGGAAATTGGCTGCGGTTGGGGTGGATTGGCCGCATATGCTGCCAAAAACTACGATGTAGAAGTATTAGGAATAACCATCTCCAAAGAGCAGCAAAAACTGGCTCAAATTCGTTGTAAAGGTTTACCAGTTGAAATTCAACTGATTGACTACCGAGAATTACAGGGAAGTTTTGATAAAATTGTTTCTGTTGGAATGTTTGAGCATGTTGGCAAGAAAAATTATCGTACTTATTTTAATAATTCTTATCGTTTATTAAAAGACGATGGACTTTTTTTACTACATACTATCGGAAGCGATGTAACGATTAGTCGAACGGATCCCTGGATTGACAAATACATCTTTCCCAACGGAAAGATTCCTTCTCCGATAGAAGTTTCTCAAAGTATTGATCGACTTTTTTTAATCGAAGATTGGCATAACTTTGGTCCGGATTACGATAGAACCTTAATGGCTTGGTTTGCTAATTTTGATGCGCACTGGCTAGAGATATCTAAAAACTACAATCAACGCTTCTACCGCATGTGGAAATACTATTTATTAAGCTGCGCTGGGTATTTTCGGTCAAAACAAGGCCAGCTATGGCAAATGGTTCTATCCAAAAGAACTAGAAATGGTACCTACCGAAGCAAAAGAATGTCGCCAATCCTGCTGAGCAGCTCATGAGGGATTGCTTAACAGGGGCTGAAATACCCTCTCCTGATGCCCGCACCCAAGCGCCCACGATTATCGAGTACCTGGGGCATTTACAAACGATGCACGGCAGCGCGGTGGCCTGGGGTGCTGATTTTTTCAGTGCCAACCGCTTAATTTGAAACTTTTGTGGCAAAGTCTTTTGTTAGTTTTCTGTAAATTAACCCCGTGGGGTAAAAACTTGCCCCACCTAAAGGAACCCATGCCCCAGCCAAGCTTGTCTGTGTTCAGCGGTTTTGTTGCGCGTGCCTGCCTGAGGCTGGCACTGGGGGGAATTACCGTTTTCATCGCATGTGGAGTCCAGGCCCAGGTGACCAAGAAGCCGGCAGCACCGGCGGCGCCCAATAATCCCTCCGTCAACACCTGTTCGATTGCCGAATTTCGGACACTCGCGCTTACTACCCACGGCCCGCAGGAGCGCGGCGAGTTGCTGACCCAATGGCTTAAAGTCAATTCTGGCACCTGCTCTCTGTCTCAAATTTTGCTGCTCAGCAGCAATCGTCCGCAGTGGATGGGCACGGCGGATAGCGCCAAGCTCGCAGGCTTGTTTGATCAGATTATTGAGAGCAAACTTAAACACGACCCACAAGCCCTGAGATACATGTACGGTTCGGAAGGCGCTGCGTCAGCGGGTGGCAACAAGAAGGGTGGAGACGAATCCAGTGGGGGCGCGGCCGCGACTGCAGCACCCATGGTCGCAGCGCCTGTTACGGCGTCCGCCCCGCCGGTCGCCGTTGCAGGCGCTGCCGCTGTCCCGGTTGTCAGCGCTACGACGCCAGCGGCTGCCGCTGCCAATATCAATATTTCTTTAGGCGCGGGCGCTGCGCAAGTCGAAGACCTGAGCCGCAAGCTGCCTTTGGACTCCGAGGCTAAACCTGCGTTTCCGGCTGAACGGGGCAAGCAGATGAAGAACTATTTCGGTAAGTTACGCGCCGAGATGATCCGCAACTACTTCATGGAAAACAGCTCGCCTGGCAATTGCCCGGAAGGCTTGAGTTTTAGCAAAACGGCTGGCTGCGAAAGCAAGGTTCCAGTGGCCTGGAAGTTCGGTGAAGCCCTGCCCGCCAATGCCAAAACGTTCCCTATACCCGAGCCGCTGCTAGCAAAACTGAGTTTTTACCCGGGTTACCAATTTGTGCGGGTGGGCACCGACATCCTTGCCTTGGAGAAAGATTCGGGCAAGGTCGCCGATGCGGTGCTTAACTTTGGAAAGTCCAGCTAAGGCACGGAGCGCAGCAAGAGCACAAGCAGCCAGACATCAAGCTCAATAGTCGGTCTTTCCTGTAATCGACGCACTTTGCTGAGCGAAATCAAGGTAATTCCAACCACAAGTGTCAACTTGTCTAGGCCAGCGCAGTAGAATTTGTGCAGCCGATCGGCCGTGGAAATTCGCCACCTTTTCAAAAATTAGCAAATTACTGGAGTTGACCAACATGAAATTGACTACCCTTGCCGTTGCAGTACTGACGCTGTCAAGCGGTTTTGCCATGGCCCAAAATGCCGTGGTGACCATCGCTCACGTAGGCCCCACCAGTGGCGCCATTGCCCATTTGGGCAAAGACAATGAAAACGGCGCCATCATGGCCGTAGAAGAGCTGAACGCCGCAGGCGTGACCATCGGTGGCAAAAAAGTCACCCTCAAGCTGATGACCGAGGATGACGGCGCTGATCCCAAGCAAGGCACTGCTGTGGCCCAAAAGCTTGCAGACGCGAAAGTGTCCGGCGTGATCGGTCACCTGAACTCAGGCACGTCGATTCCCGCATCCAAGATTTACAGCGATGCTGGTATTCCACAAATTTCGCCCTCGGCGACCAACCCCAAGTACACACGCCAAGGTTTCAAAACCACTTTCCGTGTGGTGGCTGATGACACGCAACTCGGTGGCACGCTGGGCAAGTACGCAGTGGCCACGCTCAAAGGCAAGTCTATTGCCGTGATCGATGACCGTACCGCTTACGGCCAAGGCGTGGCTGAAGAGTTCAGCAAAGCCGTGGTTGCCGCTGGCGGCACCGTGGTGGCCAAAGAGTTCACCACCGACAAAGCCACCGACTTCAACGCCATCCTGACCACCATCAAGGGCAAAAAGCCTGACGTCGTGTTCTTTGGCGGCATGGACGCTGTTGCAGGCCCCATGCTGCGCCAGATGAAATCTCTGGGCATCAACGCCAAGTTCATGGGTGGCGACGGCATCTGCTCCACCGAGCTGGTCAAGCTCGCTGGCGATGCAGTGACAGACAACCAAGTGTTCTGCGCTGAAGCCGGTGGTGTTGAAGGCAAGGCCAAAGTGGGCATGGACGACTTCAAGGCGAAATTCAAGGCAAAGTTTGGTGCTGACGTACAGGTCTACGCACCTTATGTCTATGACAGCGTGAAGATCATGGTGGCTGCCATGGTCAAGGCTGGTTCTTCTGACCCGGCCAAGTACCTTCCAGTTTTGGCTGCAACCAAGGACTTTGCTGGCGTCACCGGCCCCGTCTCCTTTGACGAAAAAGGCGACATCAAGGGCGGCGCTTTGACTCTGAAGACCATCAAGGGCGGCAAGCTCGAAGAGCTGGCTGTGATTCGTTAATCTGGCTTCAATCGCCGGATCTAAAGGCGCATGGGCGATCCATGCGCCTTTTTTTGTTTCTACTTGAGCACGTCTCCAATACAGAGGTATTTCATTTCCACGTAGTCGTCGATGCCCCAATGCGATCCTTCGCGGCCCAGGCCGGATTGCTTTACCCCGCCAAAAGGTACATGCTCGGTGGCCAAAATACCCACGTTGATGCCAACCATGCCGTATTCCAGCGCCTCAGCTACGCGGTAAATCCGGCCGATGTCGCGGCTGTAGAAGTAGCTGGCCAGCCCAAACTCGGTGTTGTTGGCTGCCTCAATGGCTTCTTGTTCTTTGTCAAACTTGAAGATGGGTGCAAACGGGCCAAAGGTTTCTTCGCGCGCGCAGGCCATGTCAGCGGTGGCGCCCGAGATCACGGTGGGCTCGAAAAACTGGCCGTGCAAGGCTTTTCCACCGGTTTCCACCTTGCCGCCTTTTGCAAGGGCGTCCGCCACATGGCGCGTGACCTTGGCAACCGCCGCGTCTTCGATCAGCGGGCCCTGGACCACACCCTCGTCAAAGCCGTTGCCTACTTTCATGAGTTTCACCCGTGCCGTGAACTGGGCGACAAACTGGTCGTACACCCCGGCTTGCACATAAAAGCGGTTGGCGCAGACGCAGGTTTGGCCAGCGTTGCGGTATTTGCTGGCCAACGCGCCTTCTACGGCTGAGGCAATGTCTGCGTCGTCAAACACGATGAAGGGCGCGTTACCGCCCAATTCCAGCGACATTTTCTTGATGGTCGGTGCGCTTTGTGCCATCAAAATGCGGCCCACTTCGGTCGATCCGGTAAAGCTCAGGTGGCGCACCACGTCGCTGGCGCAAATCACCTTGCCCACGGTGATCGAGTTGGCGGCGTCCGCAGTGATCATGTTCAGCACGCCAGCGGGGATGCCGGCGCGTATCGCCAGCTCAGCGGCGGCCAGCGCGGTCAGTGGTGTGAGTTCGGCTGGTTTGATGACCACCGGGCAGCCTGCGGCCAGCGCAGGGGACACTTTGCGGGTGATCATGGCCAGCGGAAAATTCCACGGCGTAATCGCGGCGCACACGCCGATCGGTGCTTTTAGCACCATCAGGCGGCGGTTGTTGTCAAACTGGGGCAGGGTTTCGCCGTTGACGCGCTTGGCTTCTTCGGCAAACCACTCGACAAAGCTCGCGCCGTAGGCAATTTCACCTTTGGCCTCGGGGAAGGGCTTGCCTTGCTCGGCGGTCATGATGCGCGCCAGGTCGTCCTGGTTGGCCATCAGCAAATCAAACCATTTGCGCAAGATGGCGCTGCGTTCCTTGGCGGTTTTTGCCCTCCAAGCGGGCCAGGCAGCGTTGGCGGCGGCAATGGCGGTTTCAGCATCAGCCGGGCCCAGGTTGGCCACGTCGGCCAGCTTGTGGCCGGTGGCGGGGTCCAACACGTCAAACCGGCTGGCGCCTTTGATCCAGTTACCGTTGATCAGTGCGTCGGTTTTGAGCAGGCTGGGGTCCTTAAGTACAGACAGGGGAGAAGTCTTGGACATGGAATAGGGTTCCTGAAGTTGGGTGGCGTCGACCCCGCGCTGCGTCTCCCAGGGGTCCGGGCGCACCGAAGGGGCAGGGTACAGTGGCGGCATCTTAACGGTTCACTACGGACGGTCCAGCCATGGCACTTATCAACTACATCACCCAGATCAACCTTGACTTTGGTGCCATTTCCACTCTGCGGGCCGAGTGTGAGCGTGTGGGCATGCGCAAGCCGCTCATCGTCACCGACGCCGGCGTTCGCGCTGCAGGTGTTTTGGACCGGGCGCTTGCAGCGCTGGGCGACCATTCGTACGCGGTGTTTGACCAAACGCCTTCCAACCCGACCGAGGCCGCCGTGCGCGCCGCCGTGGCCTTGCTTGAAAAAGAGGGCTGCGACGGCCTGGTGGGCGTGGGCGGGGGCTCCAGCCTGGACCTTGCCAAAGGCGTCTGCGTCGCCGCCACCCATGAAGGGCCGCTCAAAACCTACGCCACCATCGAAGGCGGCAGCCCCAAAATTACCGAGCGCGTGCTGCCGCTGATTGCCGTGCCCACCACGGCCGGTACCGGCAGCGAGGTGGCGCGCGGCGCGATCGTCATCGTGGAAGACGGGCGCAAACTGGGCTTTCACAGCTGGTTTTTGGTGCCTAAAGTCGCCATTTGCGACCCTGAACTCACCCTGGGCCTGCCGCCCATGCTGACAGCGGCCACCGGCATGGACGCAATTGCGCACTGCATGGAAACCTTTATGGCTCCGGCGGTCAACCCGCCGGCCGACGGCATTGGCCTGGACGGCCTGGCGCGCGGTTGGGGCCACATCGAGCGCGCCACCGCCAACGGCGGCGACCGCGAGGCCCGCTGGAACATGATGAGCGCCAGTATGCAAGGCGCCATGGCCTTCCAAAAAGGCCTCGGCTGCGTCCACAGCCTGAGCCATTCTTTAGGCGGCGTCAATCCGCGCCTGCACCACGGAACCTTGAACGCCTTATTTTTGCCTGCCGTGGTGCGCTTTAATGCGGCCGCCGAGTCCATCCAAAAAGAACAGCGTCTGCAGCGCATGGCCCACGCCATGGGCCTGGGCGGCTGCGACGCGCGGGGCGACGCGGTCGCCGAAGCCATTCGCGCCATGAACGCGCGCCTGGGTTTGCCCACCGGGCTGGCAGCGCTGGGCATGACCGCTGACTTGTTTGAGCGCGTGATTGACGGCGCCATGGCCGACCATTGCCACAAAACCAATCCGCGTATCGCTAGCCGCGAGGACTATTGGGCGATGTTGGATGCTTCGATGTAGGCGCGGAGCGGGTAATCACACTCCTAAATCAGCGATCTATCTGGAATCCGCTTAACGGTGAAAATTCAGGCAGGTATTGGCAACGTTTGACGTGCGGGCCTGTGTTCGGCCATTCCCTGGTGATGCAAGCGGCGCAAGCCCTGTCGGCCTGCTACCTCTTGCATCGAGCCGCACTGACTTAACGCGCTGCCATTTCAGCTTGAAAGCGGGTGGTGGCATCTTCCACCGCTTTGGCATGGATGGCCGCCAACTCGGGGCGGGATGCCCGAGCGCGTGCAGCCGCCCCCAGCGTGGCTTGCTGCCCTTGCCACTGCGGGAACACATGGCGCGCCATCAGGTCGTAGCTCTTGCGGGTGGCGTCAAAGTTGGCCCAGTTGTGGGCCAGCAGCAAGTAGGCGCCAAAGCCGCCATTGCTCTGCTTCCACAAGCGGTCAATTTGCGCGTTCACCATGTCGGGCGTGCCAATGGCGCCAAAGCCTGAGTCGTTGATGAAAGAGATCATTTCTTTCACGTTGTTGCCAGGCATAGTCATTTGGGGGAAAGCTGCCACAGCTTGGAAGTATTCGAACCATTGCTCGATGCCGTACTCGACATCGCGGTAGGCCTGGTCCATGGTTTCGGCGCAATGGCACAAGCCCACCAAACGCCATTTGTTGCGGTCCACCTGGGTG
>Ga0214919_10005896_pt1 | contig 17078 bp, 13 predicted proteins | sample LL1503_MetaG_FD_177994 | JGI IMG/M metagenome (GOLD analysis project Ga0214919, IMG submission 177994) | Freshwater microbial communities from Lake Lanier, Atlanta, Georgia, United States - LL-1503 | ecosystem: Environmental > Aquatic > Freshwater > Lake | place: USA: Georgia | collected...
TTTGAGGCGGTTCTGGCCCATGAGCACGCCCATGTGACGGTGGACGAAACCGGAGCACCAGCCTTCTTCAGCGGTGGATCGGGGATCATCCCCCTGCCCGGTGCCTCAGCCAAGATTGACCCGCAGGCCTTGGCCGATCATCTGGGCGCGCCCGACAGCCCCCATCATCAGGCCCCCGCCGCCCTCAGCCTGACCAACAGCACCGAATATGGCACGGTCTATAGCCTAGCGGAGGCCCGCACCCTGATCGATCTGGCCAAGGCCAAGGGCGTTGGCGTGCATCTGGACGGGGCGCGCCTCGCCAATGCGGTGGCCAGCGGCTTTGATCCCAAGGCCATTTCTGGAATGGGCGTCGATGTTCTGGTGCTGGGCGGCACCAAGGCGGGCATGTCCCCGACCGAGGCGCTGGTGGTGTTCGACAGGGGATTGGCGCGGCGACTGGATGGACGGCTCAAACAGGCCGGGCAACTGCCCTCCAAGGGCCGGTTCTATGCCGCGCCGTGGATTGGGATGCTGAACAGCGGGGCCTTTGTGAGCCGCGCGGCCCATGCCAACGCCATGGCTCAGCGTCTGGCCACCCGGATGCCCTTCAAGATCATCCATCCGGTTCAGGCCAATGGCCTGTTCGTCGAGATGAGCGACGAGCAGCACAGGGCCTTGGTCGCCCAAGGCCTGCAGGTCTACCGCGTCGCCGACGGTAGCGTCCGCTTCATGTGCAGTTGGGCCACCACGGCTGAGGCCGTCGATGGTCTGGGCGAGATGTTACGAGGGGTGGTTTAGGCCACCTTCACCCGCGCCGCACTTTCGGGCAGATCTTGACCAAAGGCGCGTTGGAAGAATTCGGCCACAGTGGCCCGTTCCAGCTCGTCGCACTTGTTCAGGAAGGTCAGCCGGAAGGCCAAGGCCACGTCACCTGCGAAGATCTCGGTGTTCTGCGCCCAGGTGATCACCGTGCGCGGGCTCATGACCGTGGAGATATCGCCGTTCATGAAGGCATTGCGGCTCATATCGGCGACCCGGACCATGGCCGAGATCAGGCGGCGGCCTTCGGTCGTGTCATAGGAGGGCGACTTGGCGATGACGATGTCGGCTTCGACGTCGTGCGGCAGATAGTTCAAGGTCGTGACGATCGACCAGCGGTCCATCTGGCCCTGATTGATCTGTTGGGTGCCATGATAGAGGCCAGTCGTGTCGCCCAGACCGATGGTGTTGGTCGTCGCGAACAGACGGAAGAACGGGTTTGGCGTAATGACGCGGTTCTGGTCGAGCAGGGTCAACTTGCCCTGAAGCTCCAGAACGCGCTGGATCACGAACATCACGTCCGGACGGCCCGCATCATATTCGTCGAACACCAAAGCGATGGGCCGTTGCAAGGCCCAAGGCAGCATGCCTTCGCGGAATTCGGTGATCTGCTTGCCGTCTTTGAGGACGATGGCGTCCTTACCGACCAGATCGATGCGGCTAATATGGCTATCGAGATTGACCCGAACCAGCGGCCAGTTCAGGCGCGCGGCGACCTGCTCGATATGGGTCGACTTACCCGTGCCGTGATAGCCCTGCACCATGACGCGGCGGTCAAAGGCAAAGCCCGCACAGATGGCCAAGGTCGTCTGGGGATCGAACTTGTAAGTTGGGTCGACCGCAGGCACGTGGCTGTCGGGCGTCGAGAAGGCGGGCACCATCATGTCGCTATCGACACCGAAAGTGTCGCGGATGGAAACCATCCGGTCAGGCTTGGCAAGCAACAGGGCGTCGGCGGCGGGTTCGGTCGAGTTTGTCATAGTCATTCAGTTATCGCGTTATCAGCGTTTAGCAAACCGGGGGAACGCAAAAAACTGATGTTGAGTGCAAGTTTGGTACGTCAGTGTTCCCCCTCACCCAACCCTCTCCCCCAAGGGGGCGAGGGCCTATCAGTTCTTAGCCCTCTCCCTGAGGGAGAGGGTTGGGTGAGGGCCTTGCTTTAGAAAGGCCCCCTACCCCCGTTGCGCGGGTACTTCCCCCAGAGGGGAAGATTTACAGTACCAAGATCTTCCCCCTCTGGGGGAAGTGGCGCGCAGCGCCGTAGGGGGTCTTGTTTTCTTCCTTCCGCCTTCCCCGCGAAGGCGGGGATCCAGACCCTTTCACTCAGGCGGAGACAATCCCGCTGACCCATGCTTTCGTGGGGGAAAAATGAAGAGCGTGTGGATGGACACCCCCGCTCCCAACCCCCTCCCCCTCAAGGGGGGAAAGGGCTCAGGTGTAGGCCTTGTTTAGGGCCTGCCCGCTCGCCGATCAGGCCAGTCCAGCAGCCTTGAGGGTCTTATAGGCCTTAATCACCCGCTGCAGCTTACCCTCGGCCCCACGGTCACCCCCGTTAAGGTCGGGGTGGAAGCGGCGAAGAAGCTCGGTGTAGCGCGCGCGGATGGCGGCAGGGTCTGCGGCCGCGTCCATGTCCAGATCGGACAGGGCCGAGCGCTCGATCTTGCCCAGCTTGCGCTGGTGCGCGACCTGCTCGGCCTCTTGCGCGGCCTTTCGCTCGGAGGCGCTGAACACGCCCAAAGGATCACTGAAATCCGCCGGTCCCGACGCCTTGATCTTGGCGGCCGCCTCGCGGCTGTTGCGCGAGGCCTTAAACGACCAGGTCGGACGACCGCCAGTAAAGCGATCCTCCTGAGCCTTGCGGACATCGGCCTCGGTCATGCCGGCAAAGAAGTCCCAATTCTTATTGTACTCGCCCGCATGGCGCACACAGAACCAGTAATGGTCATTGAGCATGTCACGCGACTTCGGCGCCTTGGTCTGGCCTGCTACGATGCAGCCCGGCCAGTCGCACTTCTTCTCACCTGGCTTCAGGTGGTTGACGTCGTTCTCCCGCTCCTTTTCCCCCTCTTTCGGAGGGCGGACTCGGATATCGCGGAATTTCGGCTTGTATTCAAACTCTCGGCTCATGAAGTGGATTATGCTTCTGAAAGATTGTCATTCAAGGATTGACGAGCGGAATAATGCATCGCGGCGAAAAGGATCTGTTGATGGGTACGGTTGCAGCACGGATGAAAGCTAAGCTTGAGTCTAGATTTTCACCTGAATTACTTGAAATAGTTGATGATTCTGACAAGCACAAAGGACACTCAGGATCGTCAGAGGCTGGAGAAACTCATTTTTCAGTCACGATCACATCCAGCGTTTTTTTAGGGGTGAATCGAGTCGGTCGGCAAAGATTGGTCATGAACGCCCTCAGCGAAGAGCTTGCAGGACCGGTTCACGCCCTCTCAATCAAGACGCTGGCCCCGAACGAAGAGTGATTCACCATGCCCGAAGCGCCCTAGCCCTCCTTGGCGGGGGCTAGGCGGGCGCTGATCCGCAGGGCCGTGATCTGATTGCGCTGGCGCCGCAGGATCTGGAAGCGGTGATGATAGAAGATGAAGGTCTGGCCCGGTTCAGGAATGGTCTGGGCCTCATGGATTACCAGACCCGCGACCGTGACCCACTCATCATCCGGCAGGTCCCAGTCCATGGCCCGGTTGAGGTCGCGGATGGTGACAGAGCCATCAACATGGATCGAGCCATCAGCCTGTCGGCGCACCCCTTGGACAGCAGCGTCATGCTCGTCCGAAATCTCGCCAACAATCTCTTCGAGAATGTCTTCGAGGGTCACCAGACCTTGCAGGGCACCATACTCGTCAACCACCAGCGCAAAGTGACTGCGGCGCTTGAGGAAGGCGTTGAGCTGATCCTTCAGGTTGGTCGTGTCGGGGATGAACCAAGGCTCACGGATGATAGCGGCAATGTCGATCTCGTCCACCTTGCCCTCAGCGGCGGCCATCGCGCGCAAGAGGTCCTTGGCGTGCAAGACCCCGACGATGTTTTCCGGATCATCGCGATAGACCGGCATGCGGGTATTGGTCGCTTCGAGCGCCTCGGCCACCAGTTCGCGCGGGGTCAGTTCGATATCGAGCATGGCGATGTTCTTGCGATGGACCATGATCTCGGACACATCCATGTCCGATAGGTCGAGCACCCCGCCCAGCATCCGCCGGTCGCGCTCTTCGACCAGACCTTCGGAATGGTGATATTCCACCGCCCCTCGGATCTCTTCGTGAGCCGCCAGAACGTCCACGGCCATATCGATATTGATACCAAACAGTTTCAAGGTCTGGCGTACAAAGAACTGCACAGCAAAGACCACCGGACCGAACAGCTTGACCACGACGAGGGTCGGACCTGACAGGGTGCGGGCCACATCATCGGGGCGACTGATGGCGAGGGTCTTGGGCAGAACCTCCGCAAACACCAGAACCAACACGGTCATGACACCGGTGGCGACGACCACACCCCAAGCCCCCGGGATCGACTTGGTCAAAACTTCCGTGGCCAAGGCGGAGGCCAAAATATTGATCAGATTATTGCCCAGCAGAACTGAGCCAATCATGGTCTCTTGGTCCGAGATCAGCTTATTGACCCGTCCAGCCGCCCGATCGCCTTCACGTTCGAGCTGGTGCATCCGGCCACGGCTGGCCCCGGTCAGTGACGTCTCTGCCGCTGAAAAGATGGCCGATAGGCCCAGCAGGCACAGAATGATCGGGACAATGGCGATAATCGCCGCGGTCATGGGGCAGCCCCTTCGGTCAATAGGAAGTCATGGATGGCCGTGGAACTGACGTCCTTGGCCGTGAAGGCATCGCCGATGGCGCGGGCCAGGATGAAGGTCAAGCGCCCGCCCTCGGCCTTCTTGTCTTGTGCCATATGATGGACAAGACGTTCGGCCCTAAACGGCATTCCGGGCAGACCCGCAATGTCGGTCGGCAGGCCGCTGGCGGCGATGGCACGGCTAGCCCGCTCGGCATCCTGCCCTGAGCATAGGCCCTGCAAGACTGAGAAGCGGAAGGCTTGGGCACAACCGATGGCCACCGCCTCGCCATGCAGCAATTCCCCATCAAAGCCGATCTCAGCCTCTAGGGCATGGCCGAAGGTGTGGCCCAGATTAAGCAGGGCGCGGCGTCCGGCCTCTTTCTCATCCTCAGCGACGATCTCTGCCTTCATAGCCACACAGCGCGCGACGGCCTCGGCCAAGGCCGCTGTTTCCCGCGCCAGAACCGCAGGCGTATGGACCTCGAGCCACTCGAAGAAGGACGCATCACCCAGCAGGCCATATTTCAGCACCTCGGCAAATCCGGCCCGCATCTCGCGGTCGCTGAGACTGTCCAGAACGGTCAGGTCGGCCAGCACCAGACGCGGCTGATGGAAGGCCCCGATCAGGTTCTTGCCGCGCGGGGTATCAATGGCCGTCTTGCCGCCCACGGAAGAGTCGACCTGCGCTAAGAGCGTGGTCGGGATCTGCACGAAATCGATGCCGCGCTTATAGATCGACGCTGCAAAACCGGCCAAATCCCCAATCACGCCGCCGCCAAAGGCCACGATCAGATCGCCGCGATCCAGCTCCAGCGCCAACAGTTGATCCGACAGGACCGCCAGTTGCTCAAAGCTCTTTGACGCCTCACCCGACGGGACCGTAATCACATCAGCCTTGATGCCAGCCTTAGCAAAGGAGGCGGCTAGACGCGCGCCATGAAGGAATTGAACCGACGCATCTGCGACCACAGCCACACGCCGCGACTTCAAGAAGGGTAGGATTTGCTCGCCCGCCTGATCCAATAGGCCAGGACCGACCAAGACATTATAGGCACGCGCGCCAAGGCCCACTGGGACCGTTACAACCGTCATAGGGGATGGGTTTCCTGCCAAGTCGCTAAGGCGGCCAAGATCTCGTCCACGGCGGCACCATGAGGCGTATCGCCGGTCTTCACCGTAATATCAGCCTCGGCATAGATGGGGTGTCGCACCTTGGCCAAGGCCTCCAAGACCTCGCGAGGGTCCTTATCGCGCAGGAGCGGTCTGGTGTCCTTGCGTCCAACGCGGCGCGCCAAAAGATCGATATCGGCTTTCAGCCAAACAGACAGGGCCTTTTCTTGGACCAGTTTGCGGGTTTCTTCATTGATGAAGGCCCCGCCGCCGGTCGCCAAGATATGGGGCGGTTCTTCGAGCAACCTTGCAATCACTCGGCGCTCGCCCTCGCGAAAGGCCGGTTCGCCCATTGAGGCAAAGATGTCCGATACGGTGCGGCCCGCAGCCCGCTCGACCTCATCATCAGAATCGCGAAAGGGCACGCCCAGCGCAACCGCCAGCCGCCGTCCGACGCTGGATTTCCCGGCCCCCATCAGGCCGACAAGGGCAATGGTGCGAGTCAATGGGCCTAGGGGACTGGTCACAGTCCACCGCCGCTGAGGATAGAGGCGACCAGTTCAAGGTCAGCCGAGGTCTGGGTCTTTTCCATAGAACCCGCACATTACACGACAAACCTACGCCACGCCAAGGGATGGGACATGGGATCGCCATTATGCTGCGGCGAGACTTGCCCGAACATGCCCCTTTCATGGCATACTCAAGAGCACGGTGATTTGGAGAGCAGACAGTGAGCCTGATGATGCGAACCTCCGGTTTGGCCCTAGTGCTGTCAATGATGGCCCTAACGGCCGCCCATGCGCAGGCGGTGCCAGAGCCTGCGGCAGCTGCGCAGCCCTTGCTGGCCACGACCCAAGAGGCGGAGAAACCAGCTGACGCGCCGATCCTGCTCGAACCGGCAGAGCCCGCGCCGATGCGGCCCGTCGGCGCGGCGGTTCAGGTGACCGCCCTGTCCGCACCCGACATCTTCTCACCCGGAGCCCGCAATACCGGACTGAGCGCTGATCTGTGGAAGGGCAGCGCCGCCGATATGGCCCGCGAGATTCTGCCTCAGATTGGCAAAAAGCCTCTGTCGCCCGCCGCAGCCGCCTTGGCGCGGCGCGTTCTGTCGACCGGCGCTCAGGCCCCCGAAGGCGCCTCATCTGACTATGACCTTGCGGCAGCCCGCGCAGCGGCCCTACTCGCCCTGGGCGATGCGGCAGGCGTTGAGGCCATGCTCGAGCGGACCTCCGGTGTGGCCCAGACCCCATCTCTGGCCAAGATTTCCGCTGAATCGGCGCTGATCCTTGGCCATCCCGAAAAGGCCTGTCGGGTCGGCCAAGCCTTGGGCGCTGAACGCGACGCGCCCTATTGGCTGAAACTTCGGGCCTTTTGCCTGATGGTGGGGGGCGAGGGCGCTGCCGCGCAACTGACCCTCGATCTGTTACCCCCGTCTGCCGAAGACGCCGATTTTGCTAAGATGATGGCGGCTGTGATGGCCGGAACGCCGATGACCGGCCCGGCCTCCTTGCGCAGCGGTCTGGACATGACCCTCTCGCGCGCCCTGAAGCTGGACTTCACCGCCGCCATGGCCCAAGCGCCAGCGGCGATGGTCGTCGCGATTTCGCGCGATGAGGGCGCCGATCCAGCCCTTCGCATGGCCGCAGCCGGGCGCGCTGTTCGGATGGGAGCCAATGTCAGCGCCGTCTACGACACGGCAACCTCTCAGCCCCTGCCCGCGCCAACGGCGGCTGGCCAAAGCGAGCTTTCCGCACCGCCACCGATCAATGTCCCCGCCTTGCTCGCGATCCCTGGGGCAGCGACCGAGGCCCGCCTCTTGGCCATAGGCCGTGAAACCATGGACCTGACGCAGCGCGATCAGGTGGTGGTGGGTTTGCTCAAACGCTCTCGCTCGCTGGAGGATTTTGTCGCCCTGTCTCGCCTCAGCCGTCCACTGATCGCTTCGCTCGTCGAGGCTCAGGTGCCGTCCGCAGATCCGGTCCTTTTGGCAACGGCAGCCGTTCTTTCCGGTGATCCAGTCTCTGCGCGCCGCCTGCGCCAAGCCCTCCCGACTAATCTGGTCAATGAGCAGGTCCTGACCCTTGATGCTTTGCTCGCCGCCGCCACGCTGCCCAGCGCGCCGGGACAGGCCGCCGTCGTGGCAGGCCTCGTCGAGGCTGGACTTTCGCCGGTCTCTGATCCGGTGCGCCAACGTCGGCAAGGGGCCGCAGCCTTAACCGCCGCCCTGTCAGAGCCCCTTCCCGCCCCGATCCGAACCCGTCTGGCCCAGTTTGCCTTGCCCAAACATGAGGCCGCGACCAGCCGTCTGATGGCTCTGGATATGGCCGCCGATGCGGGGTTGAAGGGCGAAACGGTTCTGACTGTGCTGGCCATCGCTCAAAGCGCGGGTGCAAACGGTCCCAACATCGCTGATCGCCTCAGCATCGTGCGTGGCCTTCAGCGGGCGGGTATGGCAGACGAGGCCAGCGCCTTTGCCATCGAGGGCATGGTCCTGATGCAGGGCTACAGCGTCCCACCACCCGCGCCGAAACCGGTTACAAAGCCCGCCACCAAAGCCAAGCCTAAAGCCAAATGAGCGCCTCAGGCTGGCTCGATGCGTTCCTAGAGATGATGGCCGTCGAGCGTTCGGCGGCGAAGAACACGCTGGCCGCCTACAGCCGCGACCTTGCCGATGCGCAGCTCTTTCTCAAGGGTTTGGGCTCTGATCTGGCCAAGGCCTCTGCCGAGCAGGTTGAGGCCTATTTCGAGGTCTTGGGCGAACGGGGCGTCTCCCCAGCCACCGCATCACGCCGCCGTTCGGCCCTTCGCCAATTCTATCGGTTCGTCTTAGGCGAAGGATGGCGCGAGGATGATCCCTCCCACCGCGTCGATGCGCCAAAGCGAGGTCGGCCATTGCCTAAGATCTTGACCCGCGAAGAGGTCGAGCGCCTGATCGCGGCTGCCCCTTCTGTTGAAAAGGGCAAGGATGAGGCCGGGCTTCGGCTCGGCTGCATGATTGAGCTGCTCTATGCGTCCGGCCTGCGCATTTCCGAACTTCTGGCCCTGACCCAAGCCTCTGTCGCCCGCGATCCGGCCTTCGTCATCGTTAAGGGTAAGGGCGGCAAGGAACGGCTGGCCCCTCTGAACGGTCCGGCGCGTGAAGCGGTGAAGGCCTACCTGCCCCATCGCAAATCCTTCTTTCCCAAGGGCGTGGCCGATAGCCCGTGGCTGTTTCCTTCGCGCGGGATCGGCGGACGTCTTACCCGTCGCCGGTTCGGTCAGTTGCTCGATGGGGCGGCTCTGGTTGCGGGCATTGACCGGAGCAAGGTCAGCCCCCACGTCCTGCGCCACGCCTTTGCCACGCACCTGCTGGAAGGCGGGGCTGACCTTCGCACCGTGCAAAAGCTGCTTGGGCACGCCGACATCGCTACGACCCAGATCTATACCCACGTGACGGAGGGCCGCCTGCGCGAGGTGGTGGAGACGAGCCATCCCTTGTCGCGCACACGGACTAAAGGGATCTAAGGCTTGAGACCTGCGGGCGTCCAGTCAAAGGCCATGAACAGGTTACGCTGGGTCTTAGAAAAGTTGTCGTCGGTCAAGAGATAGAGCCTGAGGCCGCCGCCCTTGCGCGCCTTGGCCTCAATCCCTTCAAAATTATCGACGTTCAGGGGCGGTGTGAGCTTCAATTCGTCGACGATCCGAGGATGGGCCGAGGCCGGGTTGCGGACTATCTCAAGGGCGATGCTGCTGATCTTCAGGGTCGCATTCCAATTATGAAACAGAAGCAAAAGGTCACCGTTGGGAGCCTCACGCAGGGCCGACAATCGATAGCCTGCTGGCGGCTTTGGCGGCTTTGGCAGGTTCGAATGTTCGACACAGACTGACTTCAGATGACAGAGCCATACTGTTCCGGGCTCAACCCCCACCCAATAGGCATCGGGGCCTTGCGCGGCGGCGAGGGACAGTCCCTCCATCCCATTATTGTCTTCCATCGCCATCTCAGGGTTGGGCATGGCCTTGGGAGGACCCCCGGCGGCGGGATAGAGCCAGATGCGGTGATCGCGTTCGAAGCTGACCATCTGGTCGCCATTGGGCCAACGCACGATCCCCTCAGCATCGCCTTGACGTTTGCTGGCGAGCGGTTGGCCGTCCAGCCCAGTGAGGGTCTGCAGCCGAGCCTGATCTATTCCCGCCAGCCTGCCATGGTCCAAAACCAGATGGCCCGTCAGCAGATCACCGCCATCGGTAACCGCCGTGATCGTACCGCCTGGGGTGAGGCTCAGATCTGACAGGCCGCCGAAATGGCCACTGCCCGGACTGCTCAGCGCCACGCCGCCCGCATAGGCGAAATGGCCGACCGAAGTAACGCTCGGATCAGTCTCATTCAAGCGAATGGCCACCGACTCAATCTGGATCGGTCCATTGACCGCGCCCTCAGGCTCGGCCCTCGCCCCGCAGGCCTGAAGCAGCAGGCCGATTGCGACAATAAGGATCGGCCGAAAGGTCATGCCCCAGCGGCGGCACCGCGAACGGCCTTAAAGGTGGTCTTTGCGGAACCTTTCAAGGCGGGCGGCCCCTGCGTATTGGGCGGCGCGGCCAAGAGATTGGCGCGCTTGGCCACTCGCTTGGGTTCTTCTTCGAACAGACTGGCAAGCTGTTCGGTAATGGCTCCGCCCAGTTGCTCAACATCAACGATGGTCACGGCGCGGCGATAGTAGCGGGTCACGTCGTGGCCGATGCCGATGGCGATCAGTTCGACCGGTGAGGCGGTCTCGATCTCAGCAATGACCTGACGCAGGTGACGCTCCAGATAGTGCCCCGAATTGACCGACAGGGTGGAGTCATCCACCGGTGCCCCGTCCGAAATGACCATCAAGATCTTGCGCGCTTCCGAGCGACCAATGGTGCGCTGGTGGGCCCAGATCAGGGCCTCGCCGTCGATATTTTCTTTCAAAAGGCCCTCGCGCATCATCAGACCCAGATTGCGCCGTGCTCGTCTATAGGGGGCGTCGGCGGCCTTATAGATGATGTGGCGCAGATCATTGAGGCGCCCCGGCGTTGGCGGCTTACCCGCCTTGATCCACTCGTCCCGAGTCGAGCCGCCCTTCCAGGCGCGGGTGGTGAAGCCCAAGATCTCGACCTTGACGCCGCAGCGCTCGAGCGTTCTGGCCAGAATGTCGGCGCAGACCGCAGCGACCATGATCGGGCGCCCCCGCATGGACCCAGAATTGTCGATCAGCAGGGTCACGCAGGTATCGCGAAACTCCGTATCGGACTCCTGCTTGAAGGACAGGGGCGCGGTCGGATCGACGATCACACGGGTCAGGCGCGCGACATCGAGCATCCCCTCCTCCAGATCAAACGACCAGGAGCGATTTTGCTGCGCCATCAGACGCCGCTGGAGACGGTTGGCCAGACGCGACACCACACTCGACAGATTGGCCAGCTGCATGTCGAGATAGGCCCGCAGGCGGGTCAGTTCCTCGCCATCGCAAAGCTCGTCGGCATCGACGGTCTCATCGAAAGCGGTGCTGAAGATCTTATAGGACGGCTCGCGCGCGCCATTATCCTTCACATCCGGCCGAGCAGGCTTCGCACCGTCACCCACTTCGGGTGACTCGTCACTCATCTCGGTTTCGCCGTCTTCGGTCTCGGAGGACTGTTCCTCGCCCGGTTGGCTGTCGCCGTCGGAGGGGTCAGTCTCTTCCATCGAGGCCCCATCAGGGCTCTCGCCGGTGCCTTCGCCGTCGTCGCCCTCGTCCTCTTGCGGCTGGTCCTGTTCTTGCTGGTCCTGATCGCCCTGTTCGGTGGCGTTGGCCTCGTCCTCCTCACCCATATCCAGATCGCGCAGGATCTCGCGGGTGATCTTGCCAAAGGCGGACTGGTCGTCGATGGCCTTGGCCAAGCGGTCGAGGTCTGCACCCGCCTTGGCCTCAATATCGGCGCGCATCATATCAACCAGCTTGCGCGCCCCCTCGGGCGGGGCATCGCCGGTCAAGCGCTCTCGCACCATCAGGGCTAGAATATCGGCCACGGGCGCGGTGGCCCGATCATCCATGCGCGCCAAGCCCTTGCGCTCGATCGCGGCATCAAGAACGACATTGAGGTTCTGGCGCACCCCAGCCAAGGCGTTGGAGCCGATAGCCTCGATCCGGGCCTGTTCAACGGCCTCATAGATGGCTGAGCCCTGCGGCGAGGCGGGACGCAGGCGGGCATGGGCCGCAGCATCATGATGGGACAGGCGAAGGGCCATCTGATCGGCCAGACCGCGAATCCGCGCGGCTTCATGCGGCGGCAGATCGCGCGGCGGATGAGGTAGGATCAGCCTCTTGCCGACAAGGCTCGGTCCATCGCCCGAATAGACGACGTCCAGATCGGACAGCTCCGCCAGCGAGCGCGCGGCATTGGCCAGCGCGCGCTTGAACGGTTCAACGGGAGATTCAGATTTATTGTTCGCCATGGTTCCTCAACATAGGCCGAGGAAGAGAGGACGAAAAGCGTTTCAGGCCAGTCCGCTGCGACCAATTGCGTAAAAACGCTCTGAACGTTGCTTGCGAAGCTCGGCGGGGGTCAGGGTCATGAGCAGCTTGAGCTCTTCTTCCACCACATCGCCCACCGTCTGGATGGCCGCATCGGGATCGGAATGGGCCCCACCGGCTGGCTCTTGGATGATCCGATCCACGATTTTCAAGCCGATCAGGTCCTGGGCCGTGATCTTCATGGCCTCTGCGGCATCCTTGGCCTTGCTGCCATCGCGCCACAGGATGGAGGCGCAGCCCTCGGGCGAAATGACCGAATAGATCGAATGTTCGAGAATCAGCACCCGATTGGCTCCGGCCAGCGCAATGGCCCCGCCCGATCCGCCTTCGCCGGTTACCGTGGCGATCATCGGTACATTCAAGGTCAGGCCGCGCTCGGTCGAGCGAGCAATGGCCTCAGCCTGTCCGCGCTCTTCGGCGCCAATGCCCGGATAGGCCCCCGCCGTATCGACAAAGGTAATGACCGGCAGGTTGAAGCGCTCGGCCATATCCATCAGGCGCACAGCCTTGCGATAGCCCTCAGGCCGCGCCATACCGAAATTATGCTTCAGGCGCGTGGTTGTGTCGTGGCCCTTTTCATGGCCCATAACGAGCACCGGGACACCCCGAAACCGGCCTAAGCCGCCGATAATGGCCTGATCATCGGCAAAACAGCGGTCGCCGCGCAGTTCGACAAACTCTTCGATCAGTCCATCGACATAGTTGATGAAGTGGGGGCGTTCAGGATGACGCGCGACTTGGGTCTTCTGCCAAGGATCAAGATGGGCATAGGCCTCGTGGCGCAGCTCGTCCGCACGTGCGCGAAGGGCATCCAACTCTCCGTCAAAGGCCCCGGCCCCCGCCGTGTCCGACAGTTTCGACAGTTCGTCGATCTTGGCTTGAAGATCAGCGATCGGACGTTCGAATTCAAGAAAATGAGTAGCCATGAGACTCTTGAGCTTGCCTTCACCAACGAGGCGGCAAACTAGGCCTGTTCCCGTTTCGCGACAAGGCCGAGGTTTTGTGAGCGTGTATGAAGGAAAAAACGCCCTCTCCCATGGTGGAGAGGGTTGGGTCCCCGCCTCCGCGGGGAACACGGACGGGGGAAATATTACTATCGCGTCATTGCGAGGCGCAAAGCGCCGAAGCAACCCAGGGCAAAATCAACTCTGGTCCGTATCAGCCCCCTAGGTTGCTTCGCTGCGCTCGCAATGACGCGAGAACAACAAATGAGGCCCTCACCCAACCCTCTCCCACAGGGAGAGGGCTTTGCCGTTCTTAGCCCTCGCCCCCTTGGGGGAGAGGGTTGGGTGAGGGGGGGGCCATCCACAGTTCTCTCCGCCGCGTTCCCCGCGAAGGCGGGGATCCAGCGGGTCGATGACCACCTGAGTGAAAGGGTCTGGGGCCCCGCCTGCGCGGGGAACTCGGAGGGGGGAAGCTTTATTGCCGCGTCATTGCGAGGCGTGGAGCGCCGAAGCAACCCAGGGGAACGTCAACTCTGGTTTGTGTCAGTCTACTGGGTTGCTTCGCTGCGCTCGCAATGACGCGAGAATAAAACAAGGCCCTCACCCAACCCTCTCCCACAGGGAGAGGGCTTTGCTGTTCTTAGCCCTCGCCCTCTTGGGGGAGAGGGTTGGGTGAGGGGGACTAAAACAAGCCCGCCCCTACAGCCCGTAAACCTCAGCAAATTCAGGGTCTTTACCCGCGATCTGACGGGCGCAGTCGACAAGGACCTTGGCCTGTTTCCAGGTCGCATCATCCTGCATCTTGCCATCGATCATCGCCACGCCGCTGCCATCAGGCATGGCTTCGAGGATCTTCTTAGCGAAGGCCACCTCGCCGGGATCGGGGCTGAAGACGCGCTTCGCAACAGCGATCTGATCGGGATGCAGGGTCCAGGCCCCGGCGCAGCCCATAAGGAAGGCATTGCGGAACTGCTGTTCGCAGGCATCCAGATCGGCAATGTCACCGAACGGACCATAGAAGGCCTTGAGGCCGTAAGCTGCCGTCGCATCGACCATCTTGGCCATGGTGTAGTGCCACAGGTCCTGCTGCACCGAGGCGCGCGCAGAGCCATCAGCCTTGGGGTCTTCGATTACGCGGTAATAGGGGTGCCCCCCACCGACGCGGGTGGTCTTCATACCGCGCGAAGCGGCCAGATCGGCGGGGCCGAGGCTAATACCGTGCATACGCGGACTGGCGGCGCAGATGGCTTCGATATTGTTGACGCCCTCGGCGGTCTCTAAGATGGCGTGCAGTTGGATCGGCTTGGTCACGCCATGACGGGCTTCGAGTTGGGCCAGATATTGGTCCATGAAGTGGATGTCCCATGGCCCTTCGACCTTGGGCACCATCATCACATCAAGGCGATTGCCGACACCTTCCACGATCTCGCTAACATCATCCATCAGCCACGGCGAGTTCAGGCAGTTGATCCGGGTCCAGAGCCCGACGCCCATGGCCGCAAAATCGGTGGCATTGGCCATCTCGATAAAGCCCCGGCGCGCTAGGGTCTTGGCGTCCGCAGGGATCGCATCCTCCAGATTGCCGAGAATCACATCTACCGTCGCGGCGATTTGCGGCACCTTGGCCCGGACCTTTTCCAAGTGCGGCGGAACGAAATGGATCATGCGCTCCACCCGAGGCGGAATCTCACGCAGGGGCGCAGGCGCACCAATCGCCAAGGGCTTGAAATAGTTACGCGGCGTTTTCATGATCAGGCCCTTCGATACAGTTAAGCGCACGTTTTGGCGCCCCTATGCCAAAGGGTCAAGATGTCCGGACATTTAACGGCGCAGCCAAACAAAAAGGGCCGGTCCATCGGACCAGCCCTTTTCGATAATCTGAGGCCTTAAAAGGCTTAAGCGGCGGCTTGCGCGGCGATCTTGGCCTTGAGCTGGCGCTTGATGCGCACGGCGCGCAGCGACAGGTCGGCGTCGGGCGCCTTGACCAGGAACACGTCCAGACCACCCCGGAAATCCAAGGTCCGCAGGGCGGCATTGGTAATACGCAGACGGAAGGACTGGCCCAGCACTTCGGACTGAAGCGTGATCGCCTTAAGCGCGGGCAGGAACCGGCGCTTGGTCTTGACGTTAGAGTGGCTCACATTGTTGCCGACCATAGGGCCAACACCGGTGAGTTCGCAGCGGCGCGACATGCTCAAACCTTCGAAAAAGTAACAGGGACCCGCGAAAGGGCTTCCGCGAGAGAGGGGGCGATATAGGCCACCTGCGCCGTATACGTCAAGGCCCCCGTCATGCCCAAGGATGAGTTTCTGGCTCAATGTCCTGTCTGGCCATTAAACGGCCAAGTTTCACAAGGAGGAGATAGATCTCTCACGGCCCCTTCAACCCGGTCACAGTCTTGGCCTATAAGAGGCCGAAATCGTTTCGCTCGGAGTCCCTTCATGACCGGCCGCAGCCGCCCCGTTGCATCCTGCTCCACCGCTTTGGCAATCGCGCTGGCGACCCTCGCCTCGCCAGCCCTTGCTCAGAGTGCAGCGCCGGTGCTTACTGAATCCAGGTCCATGAAGCTAGACCTCGGCTATGACGGTCGTCTCTATATCAAGGTTCTCGACATCCAATTCAATCAGACCGCCAGCCCCGAGGTCTTTACCTCAAAGGTGCGGTTGGTGACCTACGGCCTGCTGCGGGCCTTCCGCAAACTGGACATGCGGGCCTTTACGCAAGGCCGGGTCGTCAGTGGCGAACCCCAGTCCGGCTCCATCACCCACCAGAACATAGATGGAAAGCACAACCGCAAGGTCACCGCCACCTGGACGGGCGCTGATGTCCAAACAGCAGCAATACCGTCTTACGATAATATGGGCGACCCTCCCGCGACGAGGATACAGCGCGTCACCGCTGCTGACCCCTTGACCAACTTCATGCGTATGACCTTGGCCAGCAGTCGCGACGGCCCCTGTCAGGGTAAGGCGCGGTTCTATGACGGCAAGCAACTTTACGAGCTGGATTTCGCAGGCCCCAAGCCGTACCGGCTCGACAACCGTGAAAAACGGTTCGGACTGGTCAATCCACTGCGCTGCACCGTGCGCTATAGCGAGGTGGCCGGTTTCAAGAAAAAGCCGGTTGATGACAAGAGCGGCGGCTTGAGGCGACCGATCACCACCGATTGGGCACAGGTCGGCGTTGGCGGGCCTTGGGTGCTGTCATCCCTGTCCGCAGAGACGCCCCTAGGCGATGCCGTGATCGAATTGGCGCGCATGAACATGGAAGGCACCCGGCCCTAGCCGTTCCGCGCCATTTAGAACGAGGTTGTGGTTAACGCGCGTTATGATACTATATCTAGTATGGAACAAACACCGAATCGGCCGATGTCGCTGATTCGGTCATGATTCGTTTCCCTGTCGTTCGAGCGAAATGTAAATTTCCGTTAAGCCCCACATTCCTGTTGAAGCTTCCGCTAGGGCCTTGCCGTGGGCCTCAGTCCGCTCCACCTTGAGGTCATGAGTGATCGGCCCTCAGGAGCAGCGCCCGCACGGCTTGTCGCCGTCTTAGGGCCGACCAATACCGGTAAGACCCATCTGGCGGTCGAGCGGATGCTGGGCCATGCCTCGGGCATGATTGGCCTGCCCCTTCGGCTGCTGGCCCGCGAGATCTATGAGCGGATCGTCAAGGCAAGGGGCGCGCGCTGCGTCGCCCTGATCACGGGCGAGGAAAAGATCATCCCCCCGCGTCCGTCCTATTATGTCTGCACGGTCGAAGCCATGCCGCTGAACCGTGAGGTCGAGTTCTTGGCGGTGGACGAGATCCAGCTCTGTGGCGACCCCGCGCGCGGTCACGTCTTCACCCAGCGCCTGCTCCATGCGCGCGGCAGTTGCGAGACCATGTTCCTAGGTGC
>Ga0214919_10005898_pt1 | contig 17071 bp, 18 predicted proteins | sample LL1503_MetaG_FD_177994 | JGI IMG/M metagenome (GOLD analysis project Ga0214919, IMG submission 177994) | Freshwater microbial communities from Lake Lanier, Atlanta, Georgia, United States - LL-1503 | ecosystem: Environmental > Aquatic > Freshwater > Lake | place: USA: Georgia | collected...
CAGCAGTTTCCCAACGGTTTGATGATGCTGCATCAGGAAGAATTACACCGACGAATCCATCGCCAGCAGAATCTGATGAGCTTGAGCAACCTGTTAGTACGAGTGCGAAAACAGCAACTAGTGCTGTGAGCGCGTAGCGAAGCTTCTTCATATATCGAACCTTTCAAAGGTGTCTTGCCCCTAGCCGAGCTATTTCGACCAGATGTGGAGGGCACAACGTGTGTAAAAAGTAGTCGGATACAGCCAAAAGGTCACTAAATTTGCTCAGAAATCTCACCCCATTATCTAACGATTCGATAACGCCCACGCGGCTGCGCGATAACCTTGCCCAATGTCCACACAGGTAGAGCAGCTAGAGATTGCGCTGAAGGCTGCGATTGGCCGTGCGCTGGACTCAGGTGACTTAACTGGGACCGCCCCTGATGCGATCAAGCTAGAACGCCCGAAGGATCGCACCCATGGAGATTATGCATCTTCTATTGCGCTGCAGTTGGCCAAGCCTGCAGGCAAGAACCCCCGCGAAGTCGCACAAATAATTGCAGAGCAGTTACATGGTGTTGAAGGAATTTCAAAGGTTGATATCGCAGGACCTGGATTCATCAACATTACTTTGAACCGTGCAAGCCAAGCGGCACTCGTTGAAACGATTTTGAAAGCTACAAAGGATTACGGAAAAGGAAATGCGCTCGCCGGCGTAAAGATCAACCTCGAATTTATTAGTGCAAACCCGACTGGGCCGTTGCACCTTGGTCATACACGGTGGGCAGCAGTTGGTGACGCGTTAGGTCGTGTTCTTACCGCTGCAGGTGCTCACGTAACACGTGAGTTTTATATTAATGACCGCGGAAATCAAATGGACTACTTCGGCCAATCAGTTGAAGCTGTCGCACTTGGTAATCCAGTTCCTGAAAATGGTTATCAGGGTGAGTACATCAAAGATTTAGCGTCGCAAGTTGTTGCACACAATGCTGGTATTAAAGATTTACCAGAAGCGGATCGAGTTATTGCATTCCGCGAAGCTGCTTATCAATTACAACTCAAGGATCAACAGCGAGTTCTAGATACCTTTAACACCCACTTTGATGTGTGGTTCTCTGAACGTTCTTTGCATGAACAAGGCGCAGTTGAACACGGTATGGAAAAACTTCGTGCCCAAGGCCATGTATTTGAGGTAGATGGCGCCGTCTGGCTTCGCACCACAGATTTTGGTGATGACAAAGATCGCGTCATGACAAAGAGCGATGGCTCGCTCACCTACTTTGCGTCAGATACCGCCTATTACATCAATAAGCGTGAACGTGGCTTTGATATCTGCATTTACATGTTGGGTGCTGATCACCATGGATACATAGGTCGCTTAAAGGCAACGGCAGCATGTGCCGGTGATGATCCCGAATACAACATCCATGTATTAATCGGCCAGTTGGTAAAGATCATGGAAGGCGGCGAGGAGGTAAAGCTTTCTAAGCGCGCCGGAACGATCATTACTCTTGAAGAGTTAGTTGAAAAGGTCGGCGTAGATGCAGCCCGTTACACATTGATCCGCTATCCAGTGGATACACCAATGGTGATGGATCTAGATATTTTGAAGCGAAACACAAATGAAAATCCCGTCTATTACGTGCAGTACGCCCATGCACGAATCGCTGCCGTTTTGCGTAACGCCCAAGAACTTGGCGCCTCACTAGAACTAAAGGATTTTGACCCATCACAACTTTCTCATGATCGAGAAAATGAGTTGCTTGGAGCCTTGGCAGAGTTTCCTCGTGTAGTTGCAAGTGCGGCTGAATTCCGCGAACCACACCGCATTGCGCGTTACCTTGAAGAGTTAGCCGGCACTTATCACGGCTTCTACAACGACTGCCGTGTACTGCCGATGGGGGATGAGAAATTATCTGCGCTCCACACCGCACGTCTATTACTGTGTACTGCAACAAAGCAAGTAGTTCACAATGGACTTGATCTGTTAGGTGTTAGCTCACCGGAGAGGATGTAACCCATGTGGTCCTCTTCTGTTAAGACTGGTTCAGAACTTTCTATCGCCGGAATTACGGCAAATCAATTAGCTAAAGATTTTGGAACACCCACTTTTTTTATTGATGAAGCTGATTTTCGTGCACGTGCTTTAGCGTGGAATGATGCGCTGAAAGAGGCCTTTGGCGATAAAGCTGGCACTGTGTATTACGCATCAAAAGCTTTCTCCTGCACCGAAGTTGCTCGCTGGATTAAGGATTTAGGCATCGGAATCGATGTCAGTACAGGCGGCGAGATGGCGGTTGCACTTGCTGGCGGTATTGATCCGAAGAAGATCGAAGTACATGGCAATAACAAATCTATTGCCGAGATCGAAAAGGCAATCAGTGTCGGTGTTGAAACAATTGTTATTGACTCTATGTATGAAATCGATCGTGTTGCAACAGCTGCAGCAAAGGCCGGAAAGATTCAACGGGTTCTGCTTCGTTTAACTCCTGGCATAGAAGCACATACCCACGAATCAATTGCAACCGCCCATGAAGATGTGAAGTTTGGATTTTCCATTGCAAGCGGTGCGGCTTGGAGCGCAATTACCGCGGTTCACAAACAATCATCGCTAGAACTTCGCGGTTTCCATGCACATATCGGTTCTCAGATCTTTGGCTTTGAATCCTTTGAAATCTTGGCTGAACGTTTTGTGACATTTCTTGCCAAGTATCGTGATGAGTTTAAAAAAGAGCTGCCAGAGCTAGATCTAGGTGGCGGTTATGGAATTGCATATCTTGAAAGTGATGTAACCGTTGTTCCACGCGATGCGATGCAGGCACTTGCTAACGCGGTTAAGAAGCACTGCGCAGCATTTAATTTGCAGATCCCAACGGTTTCAATCGAACCGGGTCGCGCGATTGTTGGACCAACAATGTTTACCTTGTACGAAGTGGGAACTGTTAAGGATGTGACCTTGGAAAATGGCACGCATCGTCGTTACATTTCAGTAGATGGTGGAATGAGCGACAATATTCGTCCATCTCTATATGGCGCTGAATACACAACTATTCTCGCCAACCGCACCAGCAGCGCTGCACACACATCAAGTCGCTTAGTCGGAAAGCATTGCGAAACCGGCGACATCATCATTCGAGAAATTGATTTACCCGAAGACATTGTTCCGGGGGATTTACTAGCTGTTCCTGCAACGGGTGCTTATGGACGCAGCATGGCAAGTAACTACAACCATGTGCCTCGTCCTTCAGTTGTTGCAGTAAAAGATGGAAAAGCTCGCGTAATTGTTCGCCGAGAGAGTATTGAAGATCTTTTAGCGTTGGATATTTAACGCCGTTCAACCCATCTGTGAAAGAATAAGCCCATGAACTCGGGCGCAAAGCAACTCTCAATTGGCATGCTCGGCTGCGGTGTTGTCGGCAGCCAGGTCGCTCGCCTGCTTCAAGATGATGAGCAAGAGCTCTCAGAGCGTTCAGGTGCGGTACTTAAACTCACAAAGGTTGGCGTACGCAACGCTGGCCCACGTGAAGGTGTCGACCCATCACTGATCACAACAGATCTTCATTCGATTGTTTCAGATCCAAGTATCAATATCGTTATTGAGGTTATGGGTGGAATTGAACCTGCAAAAACTTTAATCCTTGAAGCGATTAAAAATGGCAAATCAGTTATCACTGCAAACAAAGCGTTGCTTGCAACTCATGGCCACGAACTCTTTAACGCAGCAGATGCTGCAAAGGTTGATCTGTATTACGAGGCTGCTGTTGCTGGTGCAATTCCAATTATTCGTTCAATGCGTGAATCTTTAGCGGGCGATCAAATCATTCGTGTAATGGGAATTGTTAATGGCACAACAAATTACATTCTTACCAAGATGCATGAAGAAGGTCGCGCCTTCGGTGAAGTTCTCAAGGAAGCACAGGCGCTTGGTTACGCAGAAGCAGATCCAACTGCAGATGTTGAAGGACATGATGCAGCAGCAAAGGCCGCACTTCTTGCAAGCCTTGCCTTCCACAGCACAGTAGTCATCGACGAGGTCTACTGTGAAGGTATTTCAAAGATTTCATCAGATGATGTTGCTGCGGCAAAATCAATGAACAGCGTTATTAAGTTGCTTGCGATCGCAGAGTTAACTGTTAAGGATGAGATCTCAGTTCGAGTTCACCCAGTAATTTTGCCGCTTTCTCACCCACTGGCCTCTGTTCGTAACGCCTTCAACGCTGTTTATGTAGAGGCTGAAGCTGCCGGACAGTTGATGTTTTACGGCCGCGGTGCAGGTGGTGCACCAACAGCATCTGCAATTTTGGGTGATCTTGTTGCAGTTGCACGTCATGCTGCATATTCAACTGTTGGGTATGGCGAATCAGATTACGCAGATTTAGATATCGCACCTATTGGCGCAGTTAAATCACAGTTCTTCGTACGCTTGCATGTAGCTGATAAATCAGGTGTTTTGGCATCTATCGCACAGACCTTTGCCAGTGAAAATGTATCTATCCAAACAGTTCGCCAAGCAGGCTTAGGTGAAGATGCTGAATTAATCGTTGTAACTCACGCAGCATCAGAGGATGCTCTAGATGCATGCGTAGAAAAGTTAAAGAAGATGGATATTGTCAGCAAGGTTGAAAGCGTGATTCGCGTCGAAGGAGCACAGAACTAATGGCGATCTTTCCGAAGAAGAAGACAACCGGGGCACATCAGTGGCGCGGAGTTATCGAGGAGTATCGCGATCGCCTTCCAGTAAGTGCCAAGACACCAATCGTTTCATTGCGCGAAGGTGGAACACCACTTATCTATGCATGCAACCTTTCTGAGCTTCTTGGCAACAATGTGTGGATTAAGTATGAAGGTCTAAACCCAACAGGTTCCTTCAAAGATCGCGGAATGACAATGGCGATTTCAAAGGCTGCAGAAGATGGCGCGAAGGCTGTTATCTGCGCATCAACTGGAAACACTTCAGCATCTGCTGCTGCATATGCTGTCAAAGCTGGAATGCGTCCAGCGGTTCTGATTCCTAAAGGCAAGATCGCAATGGGAAAGCTTGCTCAAGCGGTTATCCACGACTCAACAATTTTGCAGGTTAATGGAAACTTTGATGATTGTTTAACCCTTGCACGCGAACTTTCTGAAAATTATCCTGTTGCTCTTGTTAACTCCGTTAACCCATTCCGTATCGAAGGACAAAAGACTGCAAGTTTTGAGGTTGTTGACATGTTGGGTGATGCGCCAGATATTCACGCACTTCCAGTTGGTAACGCAGGAAATATCACTGCGTACTGGAAGGGCTATAAGGAGTACAACAAGGATGGGCTCACAACAAAGCTTCCGATGATGTACGGATTCCAAGCAGCAGGAGCTGCACCAATCGTTAAGGGCAAGGTTGTTAAGAACCCTGAGACAATCGCAACAGCGATTCGTATTGGAAATCCAGCCTCATGGCAGCAAGCTGTTGAAGCACGCGATACATCAGATGGCGTGATTGATTCAGTTACAGACCGCGAAATCCTTGCGGCATACCGCTTAATCGCAGCTAAAGAAGGAATCTTCGTAGAGCCATCATCTGCAGCAGGTCTTGCAGGTTTGATCAAGTACAAGAAGGCGGGCAAGTTGCCTAAGGACAAGACAATTGTTATTACTGTGACAGGACATGGATTAAAGGACATCCCTTATGCACTAGAAGCTGCGAAGAAGCCTGTCGTAGTTCCAGTAAATGCAAAGATTGCAGCAAAAGCTTTAGGACTTGCATAAAAAATGAAGCCAACTTTTAAAGCTCAGCCAATGCAGGTGCAAGTTCCTGCAACAAGTGCAAACTTGGGTCCTGGCTTTGACTGCCTTGGTTTAGCGTTAAATATGCATGACCGTTACATGGCTCAGGTCATGGATGAAGCGGGCGTTGATATTGATGTCACCGGCGAAGGTGCAGATGCTGTTCCAACTAATGACAAAAACTTAGTAATCAAAGCGATGTACAAAGGTTTTGATTTCTTAGGTGGACGTCCTCGCGGTATTTCACTTCGCCAACTCAATGTAATTCCACATGGTCGCGGACTTGGTTCATCTGCAGCAGCGATTGTTGGCGGTTTAGCACTTGCTCGCGCATTAGTTCTTGGCGGCAATGAGCGCATGACACATGAAGATATGTTGAATATCGCCAATGAGATGGAAGGCCATCCTGACAATGTTGCCGCTGCGATTTACGGCAGTGCAAATGTTGCCTGGCAAGAGAGCCAACGCAATCATGTTGTTGCGCAATCTTTGAATATTGAAGTAGATCCACGTATTGGTGTTCTTGCCTTTGTTCCATCCACAGAGCTTTCAACATCCAAGGCACGCAAGATGCTGCCTGAATCAATCCCACATCAGGATGCGGTTCGAAACTCAATAAATACAGCGGTTTTAATTCAGGCTTTGCAACACCGTCCAGATCTTTTGCTCGGAGCAACTGAGGATTACCTGCATCAGGGCTATAGAAAAGATGCGATGCCACAGAGCTTTGCATTGATGACAAAGCTTCGCAAAGCAGGGGTAGCTGCATTTATTTCTGGGGCCGGTCCAACTGTTTTGGTTCTTCACACAGGTGGAGATGCTGAAGCGGCTGAGTTAGAGCGTGCCGCAGGGGAGAAATTCCAGATGATTCCTTTAGGTGTTTCACGCACAGGGGTCAGCGTCGTCACAGCCTGATTTTGCGGATTCCCGCTCAATCCTGCTAACCTTTACTCATCTGAACGGCTCATCTAGTAGCCAGTAACACATCAGGTAAATTCCAAAAATCCAGGCTCTTTCGGGTTTAAACACTTAGTTTAAAAACCAAGTTAAAAATCCAGAGCCAATAGCGAAAAGATATACATGACAACAGAAATTGAACCAGTTCGCTCCAATAGTCCTGAGCTTGCTGCAATGACCCTTCCAAAGTTGAAGACGGTAGCTACACAACTTGGTGTTGATGGCGCAGCAAAGATGAAGAAGGATGCGTTAGTAGAAGCGATCGCTGATTTACAGGCGAAGAACCGCGAAGCTGCAAAGGCTGAACGCGAAGCACGTCGCGAGGCGCGCAACAACCGCAAGAAGGAGTCAAAGCCTTCAAACAACACTCAAGATTCAGATGATGATGGCAATGATGATTCAGCGCCACAAAGCAACAACGACCGCGGTGGCAATGATCGCAACGACCGCGGTGGTCGCTTTGATCGTAACGACCGTGGGCGTGGACGTGACCGCAATCGCGATCGCAATCGTGACCGTGGACATCGCGAAGAGCGCGAGCCAGTCATTAGCGAAGATGATGTTCTCGTTCCAGTAGGCGGACTTCTCGATATTCTCGAAAGTTATGCATTTATCCGCACAGGTGGTTACCTGCCAGGACCAAACGATGTTTATGTTTCATTGCAGCAGGTTCGTAAGAATGGTCTGCGCAAGGGAGATGTTGTTACAGGTCAGGTCCGTCAGCCTCGCGAAGGTGAAACTAAGCAGAAGTTCAACGCTTTGATCACTCTAGAAACAGTTAACGGTATGACCCCGGAAGAGGCACGTAACCGTGTTGAGTTCGGAAAGTTAACTCCGCTTTATCCTCAGGAGCGTTTGCGCCTTGAAACCGAACCAAATGTACTTACAACCCGTGTTATCGATTTGATCGCACCTATTGGTAAGGGTCAACGTGGTCTTATCGTTTCGCCTCCAAAGGCTGGTAAGACAATGGTTCTGCAATCAATTGCAAACGCGATCACAACAAACAACCCAGAGTGTCACTTGATGGTTGTTTTAGTTGATGAGCGTCCGGAAGAAGTTACAGATATGCAGCGCAGCGTTAAGGGTGAAGTTATTGCTTCAACCTTCGATCGCCCAGCTGATGACCACACAACAATCGCAGAGCTTGCTATCGAGCGCGCAAAGCGTTTGGTAGAACTTGGTCATGATGTGGTTGTTCTCCTTGACTCAATTACTCGTCTTGGTCGTGCGTACAACATTGCAGCTCCTGCATCAGGCCGAATCCTTTCTGGTGGTGTTGATTCAGCTGCGCTATATCCACCAAAGAAGTTCTTCGGAGCTGCTCGTAATATTGAAGATGGCGGATCACTAACGATTCTTGCAACAGCACTTGTTGATACAGGTTCTCGTATGGATGAAGTTATCTTCGAAGAGTTCAAGGGAACTGGAAACATGGAGCTCATCCTTGATCGCAAGATGGCTGACAAGCGCATCTTCCCTGCGGTTAACGTTGTAGCTTCTGGTACACGTAAGGAAGAAATCCTTATGGGTTCAGAAGAGCTCAACATTGTGTGGAAGCTACGTCGCGTACTTCACGCGCTAGAGCCACAAGCTGCTTTGGAACTGTTGCTTGAGAAGATGAAGGGCACAAAGTCCAACGTCGAGTTCTTGATGCAGATTCAGAAGACAACCTCGGGTCCAGACGACTCAAAGTAAGCGTAAATTTCTCAATTGTGGGCTTTTCGCCTACCCTTGGGGTCTGTTAACCGTCCGTTTGGTTCACTCAGTAATGAGACCCAAACACGAATATAAGGAATAACCATGAAGCCAGAGATCCACCCAGAGTACAAAGAGACCCAAGTAACGTGTGGTTGCGGTGAGAAGTTTGTAACTCGCTCAACAGTTGCAAGCGGTTCAATCTATGTTGAAGTTTGCTCAGTCTGCCACCCGTTCTACACAGGTAAGCAGCGCATCCTTGACACTGGTGGTCGCGTGGCTAAGTTCGAAGAGCGTTTCGGAAAAAAGTCAGCTAACTAGCTTTCTAAAGAAACCGCATCGCACCCCTTGTGGGTTGCGGTCGCGGTTTTTTTATTTCCACAATGTTGAATCAAGGTTGAACCTTAAAAAGAAAGTTTGAAATAGAAGGGAGCAGTCGATGAGCAATGATCGCTTTGCATCAGCACATGAAATGGTGCGTGAGTATGCAGAACTTGAAGAGAAGATGGCTGATCCATCTATTCATGAAGATCAAGCAAATGCTCGCAAGCTCGGACGTCGTTACGCCCAACTTGGTCCAGTTGTTGCTGGGTTCAAAGCGTGGAAATCTGCTGAAGATGATTTGTTAGCCGCTGCGGAACTTGCCGATGTTGATCCTGATTTTGCTGCTGAGATTCCAGCGTTAGAGGCGGCACGTGATGCTGCTGCTGAAAAGTTAGAGGAGCTATTACTCCCGCGTGATCCCAATGATGATCGCGATGTTATCTTGGAGGTTAAAGCAGGTGCAGGCGGAGATGAGTCCGCGCTATTTGCTGGAGACCTTCTGCGCATGTACATGCGTTATGCAGAAAAGCACAACTGGAAAGTTGAAATTATTGATGCCACCGAAAGCGAAATGGGTGGATACAAAGATATTTCTGTTGCGGTTAAATCAAAGGGGACTGCAGCACCTGGAGAATCACCATATGCACGTTTGAAGTTTGAAGGCGGAGTACACCGCGTACAGCGCGTGCCAGAGACTGAAAGCCAGGGGCGTATTCATACATCAGCAGCTGGTGTTTTGATCCTTCCTGAAGCAGAAGAAATCGATGTGGAATTGAATATGAATGATGTACGCGTTGACGTATACCGCTCATCAGGTCCTGGCGGACAGTCAGTAAATACAACTGACTCTGCTGTGCGACTGACCCACGTGCCAACTGGAATTGTCGTTTCTTGTCAGAACGAGAAAAGCCAGTTACAGAACAAGGAATCTGCACTTCGTATTTTGCGCGCACGTTTATTGGCCGATGCTCAGGAAAAGGCTGAAGCGATCGCATCTGCAGAACGCAAGAGCCAGGTTCGTACAGTGGATCGTTCAGAGCGAATCCGCACATACAACTTTCCGGAAAACCGCATCAGCGATCACCGCGTTAACTACAAGGCAAATAACTTGGATGCGGTTCTCAATGGCGATTTGGATGACATGATTCAAACTTTGCTAGATGCTGACAAAGCGGCACGTTTGGCGAACGCTAACTAATATGCAGGTCAAAGAGCTTCTGCGCGATGCTAAATCGCAATTAGCTGAGTCTGGAATTTCAGAGGTTGATGCCGAACATCTGTTGGCACATGTATTGGGCCTGTCACGTATGGATCTACACAACCCAGTCTTAGTTGAATCAACCCTGTTGGGTATCGAAGATAAAGATGTCTTGGAAGAACAGTTTTACGATTTATTAGATCGCCGTCTTAACTTTGAACCTTTGCAGTACTTAACTGGCGTTGCAGGATTTCGATATTTAAATATCGAAGTTGGTCCAGGTGTATTGGTTCCACGTCCAGAATCTGAATTATTGGTAGAGGCGGTTTTGCAACACATCGAGAACCTTCCTGCGCCAGTAAGTGTTATCGATTTAGGAGCAGGATCTGGTGCGTTGTCATTGGCTATTGCGACAGAAGCACCTACTTCACGCGTGATCGCTGTTGAAAAAAGTCCAGAAGCCTTGTTCTGGTTAAAGAAAAATGTCTCAGTTATTGCTGAAAATGTACGTGTTGTAGAAGGCGATGTCGTTGATGTTCTTCCGAGGATTAAATGCGATGTCGTAATTGCAAACCCTCCTTATGTTCCTGATTTACAAGAGTTGCCCAGAGATGTGGCAGGTTTTGAGCCTCACATCGCATTATTTGGCGGTCCAACCGGAATGGAGATTCCGCAGCTGTTCATTACCGCAGCGGCCCGTCTCTTAAAACCTGGGGGAGTTTTAGTTATTGAACACACTGAAGAACAGGGCGCTGCAATCGCAGCCGCGCTGTCAGTAGATTTTTCAGAGGTTGCCCTGCATGATGACCTAGTAGGACGACCACGTTGGACAAGTGCGGTGAGGAGGTAGCCATGGCAAAGGATATTGATCTTAAAAAGGGCGAACTTTCTCGTCATGTTAACAAGGCTGCTAAAGCAATCGCCGATGGTTTCATTATCGTCATTCCGATGGAGCACAGTTACGCATTTGCATGCGATGCCTTTAGACAGGATGCGGTTCGTGCGATGCATGTATTACGTGGAGATCCATTGTTCACTGCAGCACAAGTGATTGTCGGAAGCGTTAAAACAACTGAGGGAATTATTCGTGAAGTAACTCCTGAGATAAAAGGTCTGATGAAAAAGTTTTGGCCCGGAATGGTTTCCTTAAACCTGCGACCACAACTAGGTCTTAGCTGGGATCTTGGAGATAACAATCAACTCGATCGTGTCAGTGTGCGACTTCCGAAAGCAAAGTTTGCAAAAGCCTTAGTCTCACAAACAGGACCACTTGCCATTGCTAGTGCGGCTCGAAAGTCGATGCCCGCCCCACAATCATTAAGCGATGTCTTGGTTTTGGATTCAGATGTTGCTCTGAAATTTGATAATGGAAAGCTGCGCAAGGGCCCGATCTCGACTGTGATTGAGGCGGATGAAACCGGCGTGCGGGTGCTGCGCATTGGAGCGGTCTCGCTCGAGGAAATTCAGGCAATCATTCCTGGTGCTACGAGCGCGTAACCCCTTCGCCCTATAGGGTTTGGACATGTCCGAAACATTTTATGGCCCAGATTTCAACCTTTTAACCTCGCAGGATCCTGAGATCGCAGCGGTTCTCTTATCTGAACTCAAGCGTCAACAGACCAATCTGCAGTTAATCGCCTCAGAAAACTTCACATCACGTGCGGTTCTGGCGGCTCTTGGTTCAACCCTTTCCAATAAGTACGCCGAAGGTTATCCAGGTAAGCGTTACTACGGTGGTTGCGAAGAGGTAGATAAGGCTGAATACCTTGCAATCGATCGCGCAAAATCATTATTTGGTGCAGAGCATGCAAATGTGCAACCGCACTCAGGTGCTTCTGCAAATGTTGCGGTGTATCAAGCATTTACAAAGCCAGGTGACACCGTTCTTGCAATGGACCTGGCACATGGCGGCCACTTAACACATGGATCTCCAGTTAACTTTTCTGGAAAATGGTTCAACATTGAGTCTTACGGTGTTCGCCAAGACAATGAATTAATTGATTACGACCAACTGCGCGAACAAGCGATTCGCACAAAGCCAAAGATGATTTGCTCTGGTGCAACTGCGTATCCATCACTTGTTGATTTTGCAAAGATTCGTGAAATTTGTGATGAGGTCGGCGCAATCATGTGGGTAGATGCTGCGCACTTCATTGGTCTTGTAGCTGGAAAGGCGATTCCATCTCCAGTTCCTTATGCAGATGTTGTTTCCTTTACAACACACAAAGTTTTGCGTGGTCCACGCGGTGGAATGATTTTGGCAAAGGCACAACATGCTGCTGCAATCGATAAGGCGGTTTTCCCTGGAATGCAGGGCGGTCCGATCATGTCTGCTGTTGCTGGAAAGGCGATCGCCCTTGCTGAGTGTGCAACACCTGCGTATCAAAAGTATGCAAAGGATGTCATTGTTAACGCAAAGGCCCTAGCTGCAGCACTTGAAGCAGAAGGTATGCGCGCAGTATCTGGTGGCACTGAAACGCACCTTGCATTGATGGATATTCGAAGCACCGGTGTTACTGGCAAGGTTGCAGATGAGCGTTGCGGCGCTGCAGGAATTGTGATGAACAAGAACTCAATTCCTTACGATCCAGAAAAGCCTGGAATCACAAGTGGTATTCGCGTAGGTTCACCTGCAACAACTACCCAAGGAATGGGTGTTGAAGAGATGAAGCAGATCGCAACTTTGATCGCGCGAGCGATTAAAACTGATGATGCATCGGCACATGCTGCGATTAAATCTGAAGTTCATGCATTAACGGCGCGCTTTCCTATTTACCAGGCGTAATCAGCTTCGATGCGCGAGTACATGATCACGTTGCTGATTTCAGCAGCTTTGTGTTACCTCATTACTCCGCTAGTGCGCACCCAAGCGATTCGATTTGGCGCAGTTGCCGCGATCCGCGATCGAGATATTCATAGCGTTCCCACTGCACGGTGGGGTGGAGTTGCGATGTGGGCATCGATGGCGCTGACCTTTGCCATCGTTAACCATCTGCCGCTCGTTGGAAAATCCTTTGGCCATGAAGCGCAAGGAATTTTCCTAGCATCAACAGCGATTGTTCTGCTGGGAATGGCTGATGATCGTTTCCAACTTGATGCTTTAACAAAACTTGCGGGCCAAGTTTTCGTTGCAGGAATTTTACTTATCTATGGAATTCAGATTTTGTGGCTACCGATCAACGGTGTGATCACCTTGCCACCGAGCATTGGCCAGTTAGTAACGGTATTGATCGTCTTAGTTGTCATTAACGCAGTTAACTTTATTGATGGAATGGATGGATTAGCAGCTGGAATCGTTGCGATTTCAGGAATCGCATTCTTTGCCTTTGCTTACTTATTAGCGGTTGATTACGGCTTTAGCCGTGCAGGTGCTCCATCGCTGACAACCGCGGTTTTAGTGGGTATTTGCCTTGGTTTCTTGCCTCATAACATCAACCCCGCCAAGATCTTTATGGGCGATAGCGGTTCGATGTTGTTGGGCTTACTGCTTTCAGCGGCAGCAATTACTTTGACCGGCCAAGTAGATCCCAATGCGATCTCTGCTGAATCTTTAGGGCCAACATTGCTTCCTTTGCTTCTTCCATTTGCAGTACTTGCGATTCCATTCTTGGATTTGCTGCTTGCAGTTGGTCGACGAGTTAAAGCTGGACGTTCTCCATTTGCACCTGACAATCAACATCTTCACCATCGCTTGCTCAGTGCGGGTAATTCAACAAACAAGACCGCGGTGATTTTGTATCTATGGACTGCAACAATTGCTTTTCCGGTAACGGTCTTAGCCTTTGCACCATGGTGGGTTGCATTGATTACCGTACTTGTCTTGATTGGAATTAGTGTGATTGTCATGAAGAGTAAGAACAAGGTTGCAGCATGACGGAAAAAAGCAATGAATCGCAGTTACTGCGTGGAGCATTTCTTCCGACACTAATTGTTGGATTAGTAGCGATTGCCATCTCTGCATTTATTCAGGGCTTGAGTGGTTTTTGGGGAGCGCTACTTGCGCAGTTTGTTGTAGTGATCTTCTTTGTTATCCATATCGCGGTTTCGCGAATGACTCGAAACCTAGATCCCATTTCGACGATGGCAATGGCGCTCTTTTCCTACTTTGCCAAGTTGTTTGGTTTGGGTTTACTGCTGTGGGCGATATCGAAATTCACGGAGCGAGAAACCATCAACCGAACAGCTTTTGGGATTACCGCTGTGGCGCTGACCATCGCATGGCTATGGGGCGAAATTGCCAGTTACATGAAACTTCGCCTACATTTGCCCCTTCCTGAGTCCAACAAGCAGCAGTAGATTTACCACCCCGAGGAGAGGAGTTCCCATGGCTAACCGTGAAGAGAATGCAATGTGGTCCATCTTTGGATACCTCCTATCTGGGTTGATCTTCTGGGGAGGCGTTGGAATCGCCCTGGATAAGTGGCTCAACACCGGGTACTTCACTTTGACCGGGCTGCTCGTAGGAATCAGCGGGGCGATCTATCTGATCTGGCTCCGATTCGGCCGCGAATAACCCCCACACCCACGCTCAACATCACAGCCCCTCGGCCTATTTCGATTTCTCATAAATAACCCCTCTCGCATAGAGTTGCCCCGTCTTCCCGCCCTATCAATTTTGAGGAGTATGCGTGCGCGTTCAATTGCGTTCTGCCGCTGAGGGTGAGGGTTTCGTCCCACCTAGCAGCAACGACTTCGAACTTCCTCCAATTTTCGGCGACAACCCATACACAACTAAGCCAATTTTTCTGGTTCTGTTTTCAGTAATTTTGATTTCAACATTTTTCATTTTATCGTCACGTAAAGCATCGATTATTCCAAGCAAGTTCCAATTTGCTGGCGAATCTGTGTACTCATTTGTTCGCGAGAATCTAGCTAAAGAGGTTATTGGACATGACTTCTTGCGCTTTGTTCCATACCTGTTCTCGCTCTTCACATTTATTCTTGTAAACAATATTTTTGGAATTATTCCATTTATTCAATTCCCAACGATGTCCCGAGTTTCATTCCCGTACATCTTGGCAATCTCTACATACTTGGTATTCCACTACGTTGGAGTTCGAAAGCAAGGTGCATTTAAGTACTTCAAGGAAATCATGTTTATGCCTGGCGTTCCAAAGGCTGCATACATCTTGATCACTCCACTTGAAATCCTCACCTTCTTTGTAGTTCGCCCACTTACGCTTTCACTTCGTCTCTTTGCAAATATGTTTGCGGGCCACTTGTTGTTGCTCGTGTTTATCTTGGGTGGAGAACATCTACTTCAAGGTGTTATTGGTTTGAAGTTGATCAGCCCATTTGCCTTCGCAATTGGCATTGTGCTGACCTTCTTTGAATTCATGGTCCAATGCTTGCAGGCGTACATCTTTACTCTGCTCGCAGCTCTATACATCGCCGGCGCCCTTGCCGACGAGCACTAATAGGAAAGAAGGAAAGAAATGACAGGAATGACAGGCACGCTGAACCTTGTTGGTTTCGGCCTCGCAGCAATTGGTCCCGGTGTAGCAACTGGACTTATCTTCGCCGCATATATCAACGGCGTTGCACGTCAGCCAGAAGCACGTAGCGTTCTACAGCCAATCGCGTTCCTTGGATTCGCGCTTGCTGAAGCTCTCGCACTCTTTGGTCTCGTTCTAGCATTCGTTCTCTAATTCATTATTTTTAAGAAAAATTAAGGACAACTGATGCAATTTGTTAACTTAGCAGCGGGAGAGAAGTTGAATCCGCTCGTACCTCACACAGCTGAGCTTGTGGTTGGTGCGATCGCCTTCACCCTTCTTTTCTTAACGCTTCGTAAGTTTGTAGTTCCAATGTTTGAGAAGGCTTTCGAAGCCCGAACCCATGCAATTCAAGGTGGAATCGAACGTGCTGAAAAAGCACAGGCAGAAGCTCAACGCGCATTGGCTCAATACACGGAGCAGCTATCAAAGGCACAATCAGAGGCACAGACACTTCGTGAAGAAGCTCGTGTCCAAGGTGCAGCAATCATTGAAGATCTTCGTGCAAAGGCACAAGAAGAAGCAGCTCGCATTACAGCAACTGCTCACGCTTCAATCGAAGCAGAACGTCAACAAGCGGTTACATCACTTCGCAATGAAGTTGGTGCACTTGCAGTTGAACTTGCTTCAAAGATTGTTGGAGAAGCTTTGGATGATCAAGCTCGTCAATCACGAATCGTTGATCGCTTCCTTGAAGATCTAGAAAAATCTAAGTAGAGAATAGGTAAAGAAACAATGAGAGCTCACTTCGGAGGCAGCAGCCGTAAGTCACTCGTGGCTTCACGTGTGTCACTTGATGCTGCCGTCAAAGGCGTAGATGCAAACAGTGCATCTGCTCTGAGCTCTGAGCTTTTCTTTGTTGCAGATGTACTCAGCACAAACATTGCTGTACGTCGCGCTCTTACCGATCCATCTCGCGATGGAAAGGCAAAGGCAGCATTTATCTCTGAACTATTTGGCAAGAAGGTTGGCGCAGTCGCACTTGGTTTAGTTACCGAGTTATCAGGCCTGCGCTGGTCAGCACCAAAGGATCTTGTGCTTGTTCTAGAACAGCTAGCGATCGAGGCGGAAGCATCAGCTGCCAATATTGCAGGCGAACTAGACCGTGTAGAAGATGAAATTTTCACAGCTGCAGCAGCCTTTGCTAGCTCAACAGAGCTACGTAAAGCGCTGACATCAGATGCTACGAATGCCAAGGCGACCTTAGTTGCTGACATTCTCAAGGGCGCATCTGGTTCAACTGTAAAGCTGGTTTCACAGATGGTGAATGCATGGAGAGGGCGCAGCATTGAGTCAGCATTTGCTGATTACCAAGCAGCGCTAGCAGCACGTCGTAACCGAGTTATTGCTGTGGTTCGCGTTGCAGCACCATTAAGCCAAGCACAGCAAGATCGTCTAGCTACAACTTTAACTAGCAAGGTTGGACAACCAGTTCGTATCAATATTGAGATCGATCCAACAGTGTTGGGTGGAGTTTCAGTGAAGTTTGCAGATGAAATCGTTGATGGATCAGTTTCAAATCGTTTGGCTGGAGCCGCACGCGCTCTTGCTGGAAGCAAATAAAGGGAGAAACACATGGCAGACCTAAAGATCAATCCTGAAGAGATTCAGGGTGCCTTAGCGAACTTCGTTAAGTCATACGATCCAGGCGTTGCAG
>Ga0214919_10005900_pt1 | contig 17064 bp, 10 predicted proteins | sample LL1503_MetaG_FD_177994 | JGI IMG/M metagenome (GOLD analysis project Ga0214919, IMG submission 177994) | Freshwater microbial communities from Lake Lanier, Atlanta, Georgia, United States - LL-1503 | ecosystem: Environmental > Aquatic > Freshwater > Lake | place: USA: Georgia | collected...
ATGCCTTATTAAGCGATGCTACTTGGAATGAAAAATTAGCAGCAGGTTTATTAATCATAGGAATTTTAATTATCGGATTAGCGCCATTTTTAATCAATCAATTAATTATGCCTACCACCGATTTTTTGATGATCAACATTAATAAAGCCCTTACCCTTAAATAATTCAGCCTCATGTCATCTAACATTTTTATATTACTAAGACAGGAGCTTATATTAAGCTTACTTATTTTTATTTTACTATTTATTAAAATTGGTAAAGAGAGAAGCAATGAGAGCGTTTTAAACCTCATCAATATTTTATTAATGGTGAACTTGGCTGCAGGTTTATTTGGAATGAGGGAAGGCGGTATATTCAATGGTATGTTTACCACCAATGCTTTTATAGTACTAGAAAAAAATATATTAAACCTGGCCTTATTAATTATATCCATGCAGTCATACGCTTGGCTAAAAAATCATAAGCAGTTAGCTGAATTTTATTTACTGTTGTTTACTTCATTGCTGGGTATGTTCTTTATGATATCTAGCGGCAACTTATTAATGTTTTATTTAGGACTAGAAATGTCTACTATTCCATTGGCTGCTGCAGCTAATTTCGATTTAGCTAAAAGAAAATCATCAGAAGCTGCTATGAAATTAATATTGTCTTCTGCCTTTTCTTCAGGTATTTTATTAATGGGTATTTCCTTTTTATATGGCACAACGGGTACGCTTAGCTTCGATGTCTTAACGGCACATATTAGTAATAACCCCATGCAGTTGTTTGCTTTTATATTAGTTGTATCTGGTTTTGCTTTTAAAATATCGGCAGTGCCTTTTCACCTATGGACAGCCGATGTATACGAAGGCTCACCAGTAGCCGTCACTGCTTTTTTATCGGTAGTGTCTAAAGCAGCGGTGCTATTCACTTTCACCTCAATTTTATATAAAGTATTTACCCCTATTGCTACTGTATGGTATGGTGTGCTAGTGGTATTGTCTATAGCTACTATTTTAATTGGTAATTTATTCGCTTTAAGACAAGATAATTTTAAACGCTTCCTTGCCTTTTCTTCTATTGCGCAAGTAGGTTTTATATTAATTGGTATTTCAGGAAGTTCTCAGGCAGGTTCTGCCTCACTGGTATACTTTGTTTTAATATATGTATTCTCTAACCTAGCCGCCTTTGGTGTGGTATCGGTGGTAAGTGCCTTAACTGGAAAAGAAAATATATCTGACTTCAAAGGCTTTTACAAAACCAACCCGTTTTTATCTTGGGTATTAACCATTGCATTATTTTCATTAGCAGGGGTACCCCCTACAGCGGGCTTTTTTGGTAAGTTATTTTTAATGATGGCAGGTGCTGCTAAAAATAATTATGGCTTAATCATATTTGCTTCTTTAAATATGGTGGTTTCTTTCTTCTATTACTTAAAAGTGGTAAAAGCCATTTTCATGGAGGAGAACGAAGCACCTATTCAAAAATTAAGCATTCCTAAAATTACACAGCTAGCAATGTATATCTGTATTGCAGGTATTATTATTACGGGTTTAGCAAGTTTAGTCTACGATTATATTTACTCATTAAGTATTGGTATTTAAATAAAAAAATTATGGCTATTAATAAGAACCACGAATTTGAAGACTTAGGTACAAGCAAATGTGCCATTGTAGAAAAAAATGCTAGTGCTGAGCGTGTACAGTTTTTAAAAACTTTATTAGAATTCAATAAATACGAAGTAGTGGTAGTGGATAGCCCTGCTCCAAAAGCAGCACCTGCTGCACCAGTGGCCCCAGTAGCAGCGCCAGTGTTAGGTGAAGCACCTGCAGCAGCACCACCTGCTGTTCCCGATGCTCCATTAGCTCCTCCAGCTCCTACTACATTTACAATAGGCGTAACCGATTTATGTTTTAACGCAACCAATGCTATTTTTGGCCGTCAGTTAAAAACGGCAGATGGACATATTGTTTCCCTTGCTTACTGGCAAGAAAAAGAGTCGGTATCTAACGACGAACTGCCTTATTTTGACAATATCAAATAAACTGGATTACTCTGGCTTCCAAATTTGATTGATCTGCGCTTCTTTGAAACCTTGATTGGTTGGATGTAATTTCCAGATTTCAAGTTTCTTTAAAGTAATTGGCGTACCAACAGTAAAAGCACTAAGATTATTTTTATTTCGGTAATCTGCATAAGAGGCAACCAATGCTTGTCTTTCATTCACAAAAACTTCCACCAGATACTTATCTATAAAAATACGTAAATCAATATCCTCCCCTGGAGGTAGGTCGGCAATAGAAAAAGGAGCTTCTGTATTACCTAAACGAATCGTACCAGTTTCTGGTCGAAATAAAATAGGTATTCCTCCGCCTTTCCCGTCAGAGAAGAGTGTAAATCCAAAGATTTTTCTATCCGCTTGATTGCGTGCTATCTTGATATGAATTTCAAGTGCATCGCTGTTTAAAGTCCCAATTTTTGTACCAACAGGTGCACGTGTAGGTAAAACCTCAGTACTTAGTTCAGTAATTTTAATATCGTCATCACTTATAGGATTATAGCGTAGTGATTCTAATTCATGCAATGGCTTAATATGTAATATTCTGTCTTTAGGTAAACTTAATTCTCTTGGAAGCGATTGTATCGTTCTACCATCCATTTTTCCATCAGGTGTGCCAATGGTGGCTAGCCATGCCCACATCACACGTCTTCCATCAGGCGTAAGCAAACTTTCTGGAGCAAAGAAATCAACACGCCAAGCTGGTCTGCCAAAAAAACTTTGGTCATCTCTGCGAAAGTTCATGCGTCCATGTTTTTGAGGAACAAACTGTTCTGCTTTAGCATCCCAATCCCCAATATAATAGCGGCATCCGAGTGGATGACTAATACAAAGTAGCATCCATTTATCCCCTATTTTGAAAAAATTAGGGCAGGAGATGTCCTCGCCAAATGCAACATCAGACATATTGTGACTTAAAAAATCGCCCACGATTGTCCACTTTTTTAAGTCTTTGGATTTCATTAAGGGATTATTTTCACCACCAGAAATAGCATAATAAGTATCCCCAATAAGAAAGCAATCAGGATCCCAATGATTGATTTTGGCCTCTGTGCCATCCACATTAAAAACCTCAATTGGGTAGGGTTTTTCCCAAGCACTGAGTTTGTTATCTTTTGCAATAGCTATTTGATTTCTATTCGATCCTTGACCATGATAGATGGCTGCTGGTTTACCTTCTTTAGTAATGAAACCTGTTCCGCTAAACATGCCATGACCAGTAAAGGTAGGTTGCAATGTGGTGGGTTGCCATGTCCAGTGCAACATATCCGGACTAGTTACATGCACAAAGGAGAAAGCTGTTTTTTCTTTCAAGGTATGTGCCAAAATATAATGAAGATGATACACCCCATCTAAATAAAATGCAGCATTAGGATCCCCAGGAAGACTACTACCGCCAGGATGCATGAGATGATAATTTAGTACCATACTATCTGCAGGTTCAATTTTGTCTTTAGGAGTGGATTCAGTTTTAGCTAAATCTTGACCATTTAAAAAGTTAGGTAAATACAATAAGCAAACTAGAAGTGAAGTAAATAAATTTTTCATTTGTATATTTTTATTTTAAAAATTTTTAAAGTTCAAGGTTAAAATACATGATCACTACATCCTGATTATTTATTCGTAGATGCTTTTCATTTGCCAAGCATCTAACGATTTTAATAGAGCTTCTTGACCCTGCGATCTGATGGATACCCCCGTGCTATTACTGAGGCCTGGATATATTCGCATTGCCACGCATTGTTGACCATTTACAAAAACTTCAACCACACTTTTATCAATAAATACGCGTAGTTTAACTGTTTCTCCTTTAGCTAAAAAAAATGGTGCAGTTTCTGGAGCACGTAATAAAACATCAGGTAGAATGGAAGAGTAAGACGACTCAATAGATACTAAACTAGCACGTCCTTTATTTACTGCCCCAACTAATGCTCCATATTCTCTTCCTTTAGAAAAACCCTTATCCTTGTATAATATAATTCTTGTATACTCCTCTTTATTTGGGGAACGCAATATATTCAATTCAACTAATTCAGAATTTTTAAAATCTATTTCTGCAGAAATTTCCATGGAATTGCCTGCAATACCCTTTAGCATAATTTCCTGATTTGCAGGAATACTCAAAGCTTCAATATGTTGAGCATTATAATGAAGCGATTCTATATCTCCTGCTGGTTCTTGACCTAATTCATCATTCGGCAACAATGTTAAACGACGAGGTAGGGTCATAATTTGGTTCCAACCTTCTGTAGGCTTACCCGGATTCATGTTAAATATAATCATTACACCTCCTTTTCCATCTGGTGTTGCTGAGGGTGCATGAACGCCCGATGGATTTACTGCACCATGGTTGTATTTCCCACCTGAGGTTGCATTAAACATGTCATTTTTTTTATCATAATCGCCTAACAAATATTGACCACCACTCATGTGGCTAAAAAAATTTAAAATATATTTATTACCGATTGGCCAAAAATAAGGACAAGCGCCATCATCGCCGATTAAAGTAAATCTATCATCTTTCACAAACTCATGTAGGTATTCCCAATGCTCCAAATCTTTGGACCTAAATAGAAAATTAGCCCGTACATTTTTATTACCTGGTCCAGTAGCTGTTCTACCTGCAGAAGCTGAATAGTAAATACTATCTTTCTTCCAAATAGATGGATCAAATACGGTATATGGCAATGGGAACCCGTTTGAACTTTGAAGTGGAATAACTGCTTTACCACTTACTTTTTCCCAATTTAATAATAGTGGATCGCTTGATGTTGCTACCATATTACCAACAGTGGTACCATGATACATTGCAATAACTCTATTATCTTCAACTAGCGTTGATCCTGAAAAAACTGCTCTTTCTGGGCCTGGGTAAATTGCATAGGGAAGGTCTCTCCAGTGAATTAAATCTTTACTGATTGCATGTCCCCAATGTTGGCGTGTATCTTCTGGGGGATAGGCTTGATAAAATAAGTGCCAATTACCTTGCCAAAAAGAAAGTCCATTAGGATCATTAAGTGTCCCTTCTGGATTTACGTAATGATAGATTGGTCGATATTTATCTACTGATAATTTTTTACGCGATTCAATCAGTCTTAACATCAATGGATTTGATTTTAATTCTTCTTCCTGCTGAGCTAATGTAGTACTGAAAATATATTTTGGTACTTTAGAAGTATTGTCAACAGCATTTGCTTGTCCTATACTTGATTGACTACATAATAGTATCAATAAAAATGTAACAATACTAAAGACTACTGAATTTTTCATGTTTATGTTTTTATTTAAAATTTAGATTAAGGTTCATTTTTAAAATGATTTATCACTTCATCCCAATTATTTAACCTTAAATGATGTTTGATATTAAGATTATGAGAAGCTGTAAATAAAATAGCTTTTCCTTTAAAAACATCTAAATTTTTACAGTGGTCATCTATAAGATAGTCGGCTTGAATGACACTCTTATCTCCACAAAAAATGATATTTTTCCAAGATATAAATGGAAAATTTACGGAGAGCCAATTCTTTTTTTCCAACAGCGACAAAGGAAATTCCATGGCAGCAGAAACAATATAAATTTTATATTTAGTAGCTAGATTTAATAGTCCATTTACCGCTCCATGAACAATTGGCGCTGTACTAAAAATTCCAGGCGTAAATAAGAATTTACGAAAAGCCTCCTTCTTGGGAAATATTTCCTCTTCGGGTATCCCAGCTATGTTTTTTTTCAAAATTTTTACATTATACTCTTTCTCATACCATGCAATTGAATGGGATTCAATATCCGCTAAGACATTGTCCATATCCACCGCAATCGATTTGATCATGTAGTATACTATTTATTAATAAATGCAGATCGAATTTCATTTTGGTACTACCCAAGATGATTTAAGGTTATGAATGGTGATTGAATTAAGTTTTGTAGCCACTGTTGCATTGATTGAAATGGTATTGTTATTTAATTCAGGAACAGCATAAAAAGTAGCTACTACCAAACCGTCATTGGCAAAGAATTCTATAGAAGATCTATCCAATAATACACGTAACTTAACTTTTCCCTTGATTAAATGAGCTGGGAAACTATTTTTTCCAAAAAAGAACATTTCCTTAGTTTTATTGTAGGAGATATCCAAACCCCTAAGATTGATATTGATATCCTCCTTTGGCTCGAATTCAATGCTCATGTCAATTAAGTTGGCTTTAATAGCAGCTAATTTAGTGTTCACCTCTTTTGTTGAAACGTTCACTAATTGATGCGTGGCAGTATATAGATTTTCAATTTCTTTAACAGGCCATCTGAAAAGCCTTAGCCCTTCAGGGGTAGTTTTTAATTCCATGGAAGAAGGAAAGGACATTTGCTGATTAAAGGGCATGCCAGCTTTCTCAAAAATGCTATTGTCCCCTTGATTCATCCATCCTATATTCACTGTTCTTCCATCTGGACTATTGTTGAAGGTTTGTGAAGCATAAAAATTGGTACCATAATCCCCCTTATGATAAACTTTATCAGAAATAAAGCTTTTACCATCAAATTCGCCAATTTCATATTCGAAACTGGCATCATAAATTAGCCATTTTTTATTTTTAATATTCCCATCTACCTTAAGTTGTACGAAATCCATACACTCAAATACCCATTCTCTATCAAGATCACTTGCCACTTCCCAATTGGTCAAATTCTTTGAAGTAAAGAAACGCACTTTACCAAGTGAAAAGGCGGAGGTATCGTTCCTTTTACCCCAAGGAGCACTTCCTTGTTTAACCCATAAAACTAAAACCCATTTTTTACTTTCTTTATGCCAGAATATTTTAGGATCACGTTCTCCTTTATCAAAACCTTGATTAGGTATCAGTGCCTTCCCCTCATTAAGCAAGGTAAAACTGCGTCCTTTATCTGTGCTATAAGCAGCTGCTTGATAAAATGGCTCTTTGGCAAAGGTAAAAACAGCAATCAGTGTTTTTGTATTCCCCTTTTGTTTTCCAAGGGTATTATGATCATCAACTATAGCAGTTCCTGAAAAAATAGTACCGCCACCATAAGGTAAAATGGCATGTTTTAATTGCTTCCAATGTACCATATCAGGACTCACTGCATGCCCCCAAGTCATATTGCCCCACTTGGTACTTTTTGGATTGTGTTGAAAAAATAGATGGTATTCTCCTTCATACCAAACCATTCCATTTGGATCATTGAACCAGTTTTTTAATGAGGTAAAATGAAATTGAGGTCGAAGTATTTGATTGTAATCAACATCTTTATAAGAATCAAAAGTTTGCATCTCTTGATCTTGGATGTTCTTAGTAGCATCTTGAGCAAGTAAATTTTTATTCCATACTATTAATAGTAGAAATGCAAAGTAAAATATATATTTTTTCATACAAATGTTTTAATTATTTTAAAAAAATATGGGGGCTAAAAACCGCCCCCATATCATGCTCAACTAAACTTAAAATATAACAATAAAAATACCAAGAAATATTTACCTATTAATACCCAGGGTTTTGTTTGTACAAACCATTGGTGAAAATAATTTCAGATTGAGGTATGGGCAGATATTCATCTCTACCCGCTGTAAATTTCGCAGTGATTAAGAATGTTCTTCTAGTTTTTTCAATTGAAATGTAATTATTTAAGGTAGCCTCTGCCTTTCCCCATCTTACTAAATCAAAAAAACGAGCGCCTTCAGTTGCAAATTCCAATCTTCTTTCCCATTGCAATGCAGTTCTTGCATAATCTTGCGTCCAACCTGCACTTGTATATTCCTTTACATTATAATTAGATGGAAAACTACCATCTAATTTTTTCAACCTACCAGTACTTGCGGCAGCGCGCGCCCTAATTTGATTAATGATGGGCATGGCCTTGTCTTGTTGACCAAGCTCAATATAAGCTTCTGCTTGCATCAATAAAACATCATCAAATCTGAGGATGTCATAATTGCGAGCGGTGCCCATGAATGGTCCTAACTTAAAATAAGAAGCGCTCGTGGCTAATTGTTGCTTGCGCATGGTATGAAAATTACCATAAACACCAGGATCACGCACCCAAGATTTAGAATAGGGTCTTGTATTGTCATATTTGTATGGATGACCGTCGATGGCCACTGTATGATCAATACGCACATCTACAGTAGTAGTAACTAAATCTGCGATACTATTATTAAAAGTAGTAAAATTAGGTAAGCCATTAGCATCTGTAGTAAAAGCATTCACTAAGTTTTGACTACTTGCATGGAATCCGCAACAACCATATTGTGGTGCTCCATGCGGGTAATTCAAACCATCTTCAAAACTTAATCTTCCAGCAGTAGTACCATCATTAATGGTAAATTGAATGGCAAATACAGATTCAGGTCCATTTTCAGTTTCTGGTATAAAATTATCTGCAATATCCTTACTTAATGAATAGTTGCCAGAGGCAATCACTGACTGAGTTAAGTCAACCACTTCTTGCATTCTGGTTTTATTAATGCTTACTACTTTGTGATTATCGTCTTGCTCATAAGCTTGGTATAATCTTAATTTAGCTAAATAGGCCTGTGCTGCATATTTATTAGCTCGTCCTAAATTTGCTTGCTTCGCTGGTAAATTTTCAATCGCGAATTGAAAATCAGCAGCAATTTTATTCCAGGCATCTTCATTTTTTAAGACATTAGACACTTTTAAAATGTCTTCTGCAGTAGCTGTTTCGTCAAAAATTGGAATATTTTTATATAATAACTTCAAAGTCATATAACTATGGGCTCTTAAAAATTTCAATTCTGCGATACGAATTTTCTTATTTGGAAACTCAGCATCAGTTAAAGTATTTACCGCACGTAGTGCTACATTGGCTCTTGAAATTGATTTGTATACATTGGTCCAAGTTCTTGATACAAAGGCACCCATGGAAGGTGTAACTAAATTATAATGCTCCATCGCATCAATTTCTCCAACGTCACCTGTTCCACCACCCCCTTTGTAGGCATCGTCTGAACGAACACTTCCATAGGCCCAGTTACTATAGATGGGGCCAATCATATCGCCATTTCCAATAGCTGAATAAGCTGAGGTAACAAGGCCTTCAATGGCAATAGGTGATTTTAGATCCGAAGAGGATAATACGCCAGTTGGAGTATATTCCAACACTTTCGAACATGAACTGAATATTAATAGTCCAGAGGTTATAAAAGTAATTAATAATTTATTTTTCATTTTTTATAATTTTATTTTCGTTAAAATGATGCATTAATTCCAATGGAGAAAGTTTTTGGAACTGGTATAGGATAGATATCAATTCTTTCTGGATCTGGGCCTAAAAAGTTCTTATTCTTCATCCAGAATAAATTTTCTGCCATTGCAAAAATGCGTAATCTAGAAAATACTGATTTTGGAATGATACTATATCCTATCTGAACATTTCTTAATTTGAAATAGGAAGAATTCACCATGAAATAATCAGAAGTACGGCCTTCATTGTTATTGTCCTTAAGGGTGGCTGCAGGTGTAGTAGATTTTGTATTTTGCGGACTCCAAGCATTTAATATACCTGGTCCTACGTTTTCTCTACTTCTCATTATATTATTAAATGAGGTGTAAGCGTCATAGCCAGTTCTTCCGCTAACTCCTGATCCAAAAATAGATAAATCTAATTTCTTATAATTTAAATCTATTCTCATTCCGTATTCTAATGAAGGAAGTGTAGTTCCAATCCATGTTCTGTCTAAATCATTGATGACGCCATCCTTATTAATATCAACATAGCGAATTCTTCCAGGCCCAGCACCGATTTGCTTAGCGGCAGCATCTACTTCAGATTGTGATTGGAAAAGACCATTGGTCTTATAACCAAAAATATCAAATTGAGAATGTCCGATAATGGTACTTACTAAATTACCAGCATAAGCAGGGCGTACATTTTCTGGTAATTCTGTGATTTGATCTCTAAAATGTGCAAAGTTTAAAGTTACATTGTAATTAAAATCACCCTTTTTCTGTGGATTGTAGCTTACAATAAATTCCCAACCTTTATTTGATTTAGATGCACCATTTACCGCTTTAGATTGTCCTTCACCTAATGCTGAGGCTACTGGTGGCGTAATTAAGATACCTGTGGTATTTCTAGAAAAATAATCAAAAGATCCAGAAATTTTATTATTTAAAATAGAGAAATCGAATCCTGTATTTACTTCCTCTGTTGTTTCCCATTTAAGGCCAATATTTTCAGCCTGTGTTTGTACAAAACCAGAAGGCAGTGATCCAGTATTTGCACCAGACAAAGAATAAGCAGTTCCAATATTCATATATTGTTCCCAGAAACCGCCAATCAATTGAGCCTGGGTCGTTCCATATCTAGTTCCAAACAAGCCAAAACGTGCTACATCACCAATTTGTTGATTACCTACCCGGCCTACACCTGCTCTTAGTTTTAATTCTGAGAAGAAATTATTATCCTTCATGAAATTTTCCTTATCTATCCTCCAGCCAATTGAAGCTGCTGGGAAAATACCATATTGATTTTCAGTACCAAAACGAGATGAACCATCACGACGTACTGTTGCAGCTAATAAATATTTATCTGAGAAACTATAATCAACGCGACCAAATTGTGAAAATAGGCTGTTTCCAGTTGATCCACCTGATAAACTAGTGTTTCCTGTTCCCGCATTTAAAGTGAAATAGTCTTGAGTTTGAATCGCATATCCTTCTTTTTTAGAAGTTTGGAAATCAAGATTAGATTTAATTAATTCAGTACCTAATAAAAACTTAAACTTATGTGCATTCTTGAAGGTGTAATTATACCTTAAAGTATTTGAAAAAGTAGTACTTAAATAATGATTTTGATCATAAGTCAAACTATTGGTGGTTCTATTCAAAGCACCTTCTTCAAAAGTTGGTGCAATCACCTTACTTAAATAGTTTGAATTGTCCGCACCAAAATTAGATTTGAAAAACAAATTTTTGATGGGCTGAATTTCAAGATAAACATTACCAAAAGTATTTAAACGATTTGCATTATTCCACTTGGCAATATCTTGCATATGCAATGGGTTGTTTCTGTCTGAATAGCCTGCGCCTAGTTCACCTGCATAGGTTTTGCCATCTGTTTGATAGACGGGTATGGTGGGTGCTAAAGAAACGGCTAACCCGGTGGTAGGAGAACCGCCTAAATCATTTGTTTGAAGTAATTCATCAGAATTAGACATACGAAAATTCACACCATATATTACTTTGTCATTGAATGAGCGTGTCACAGCATTTATACTTCCACTGGTGCGTTCGTAACCAGTATACATCATCATACCAGAGTTTTTAATATGACTAAAGTTTACTTCTAAAGATGAATTCTTATTGCCTACAGAGGCTGTTAAACTATTATTTGTTACAATTCCTGTTTTATACATCACGTCCTGCCAATCAGTATTTCCTGCAGGTGTTTTTGTATCCCCTCCAACATAGGGTTGTAAACTAACGCCATTCAATACTGGGTTACTAAAACTATTATTCCAATCAAACTTATAGATTTCTCCATAACCAGCAGCAGGATCTTGATTGTCATTCACAGAAGCTCTCCATAAAGCCTTTCCTCTATCTAAAGAGCTGAGCATATTGTAACGCTCTGCTTTTTCTGATTGAGTGGAAGTACTATTGTTAAATTGAAACTCCACTTTCCCATTGGTATTACCACCATTTTTTGTAGTTACAATGATTACACCATTGGAGGCTCTTGCCCCATATATTGATTCGGCAGAGGCATCTTTCAAGACTTGAACATTTGCAATATTAGCGGGATCCAAACTTTGAAATATTTCAGGTCTAGTTGTTGGTATACCATCAATAACATAAAGTGGATCATTATTGCCTAGGGTATTCGCTCCTCGAATTAAAATTCGTTTTGTACCTCCATTAGGAGAACCGTCCTTTTCAATATATAAGCCAGCTACACGGCCTTGTAATGCTTGCATGGTATTACCAGAAGTATTATTTTTAACTGCAGCCACATCAACTACTGCAATGGCACCAGTCAAGTCTTGTTTTCTTTGTGAGGTATATCCCACCACAACAACTTCATCTATCTCTTTCAGTTCAGAAAGTGATACATTAATTTGACTCTTCCCTTCCACTGAGATTGTTTGAGGGGAATAACCGACATAACTTACAACAATGGCTTTTGCTTTCACTGGAATAGAAAGATTGAACTTACCATCAGCGGTTGTAGATGTACCATTGGTTGTACCTTGCAGCACAACACTTGCTCCCACCAAAGGCTTATTGGTGGCCGCGTCTGTTACAGTCCCTGTAAACTGTTTTTGTGCATGCGCATATTGTAAAGAAGCAATCATTACAATAATAAAAAATAGTAGCTTTTTTTTCATGTTTTTTATTTTTTTATTTGAAATTCTTAAATATTATTCTTAACAAATTTTGATTCTAAATCTTCTAATGAAATACCTTTTGTTTCAGGCACCCTATTGACCACCCATATAAATTGAAAAATCATCATGATTGAAAAAAAACAAAATATAAACCAAGGATTATCATTAAATAGGCCATCCTTTTTATCAAAAAAGAAGGGTGTAAATAAAGTGATTAAGGCGGCACATCCCCAATGGATACTGGCCCCAAAAGATTGTCCAGTGGCCCTTAGTGAATTAGGAAATATTTCAGCAATGAAAACCCAGATAACGGTACCTTGCCCAATGGAATGAGAAGCGATAAATAATAGCAAAAAGAACAATAAAAGGTTGGAGTTAAGATTTCCATAAAAACAACCAGCTATCATTGTTAAACTTATGATATATCCAATTGAACCAATTAATAATAATTTTTTACGACCAATTTTATCAATTAAATAAAGACCAAGTAATGTAAAAGCTAAAATGTCACAGCCTAATAAAACTGAATTAAATAGGGAATCCTTTGAGCTCATTCCTATTCTAGAAAATATTTCAGGAGCATAATATAAAACAAAATTTATGCCTGAAAACTGGTTAAAGAAAGCAATAAAAAATGCTAGCCATATAATTTTTGTATTTGGTTTAGTAAAAAATTTATTGGTTTTACTAACCAATTGATTTTTTTCATTTGCTTTTACAATTAAATCAATTTCGTTATTAATATTGGCTATACCCATTCTGATAAGAATGTTTTTTGCTGCTATAAAATCATTTTTCTTAGTAATTAGCCAACGAGGACTTTCTGGTATTCCTATAATTAGGAAAATAAAAGCTATAGAGGGTAAAAACATGATACCAAGCATCCAACGCCAATCATTTGCACCATCAAAACCATCAAAAGCATAATTAGATAAATAAGCAATTAATATTCCAAATACAATATTGAACTGATACAGAGCAACTAATTTTCCTCTTTGACTGGCTGTAGAAATTTCAGATATATATATTGGTGCAGCTACTGTAGAAGCACCAATGCCAATTCCTCCTATAAACCTAAAAAATGAAAATGTGTAGGGATCATTCGCTATGGCTGATCCAATGGCAGAGAAAGCAAATAATATACCAATCCAAAATAGTGTCTTTTTTCTTCCTAGTTTATCAGCCGGGTAGCCACCAAAAATAGATCCAAGTAATGTTCCCCACAAAGCCATCGACATAATAAAAAACCCATGAAAAAAAGGTGTGGTATGCCATAAAGATTTCAGAGGCAAATTGGCTCCAGATATTACTACAGTATCAAATCCAAAAATGAATCCAGCAAGTCCTGCGACTAGTGACCAACGAAAAATTACATTTTTAGACATTATCCATCTTGTTTAATAATACTCAATCTAAAAAGGTTTAAACGAGGGGATATTAAATTTTAATCTTAATTAATGCGAATTTGTATCATATTGTATAAGTTATTGATATTTAATATTATATGTTAAATATCGATTCTGTATCAAGTATAATTAATTAGGTTCTGTACCAGTAATTTCAAAAATTGTATTTAGAACTTAACCTTATGCAGTTATTAGCTTATTAAAATGAATGAAGGATTGTATTTAGTGTATTAGAATAATTGATTTATAAAAAAAATAAACTTAAAACAGACTATTAATTGAGAAACATTAATGAAAGTGTAATTAAACTGTTCTTAGTCAACGCATTAGAAAATAAAATTCATTTAAACTAAATATCATATAGATGTATTTATTATCTGATTCATGAATAAAAACGATATATTACATATATCTAAATTAAACTATTGCTTAATTATTTCAAATTCAGAATTTATTTACTAGTCACTATAATCCTATTGAGTAGTATAGGTTGTATGTCCAATAAAAAAGAAAAATCTGTAAAAAAATATACTATTGGTTTTGCACAATTAGCCACTGACAATGAATGGAGGAAAGAGATGATTGAAGAAATGCAAATTGAACTCTTAAATTATGATAATGTCGAATTTATAATCAAGGATGCTAATGGCAATAGTACTGTCCAAATAAATCAGATTCAGGAATTTATAAACAATAAGATTGACCTATTGATCGTAAGTCCATATGAAAGTGACCCTCTTAAGGCAATAATTGAAAAAGCATACGACTCACTCATTCCTGTAATTATCTTAGATCGAAAAATTAATTCACAAAAATACGCTGCCTTTATTGGTGCCTCAAATACAGAAATAGGCCAGATTGCCGGAAAATATGTTACAGATATATTAAAAGGAAAGGGCAATGTTATGGAATTAAAGGGGTTAAACACAGCTTCCCCATTTATAGAACGAGGTAATGGATTTGAAATATATCTAGCAAAAAATAAAGGAATAAATTTAATCTCAAAATTAAACTTTGAAACTAAAAATATAAATCAAGAAATTTCATTGGCATTAAGTCATAATAATATAGATATCGTATTTGCCCATTCCGATTTTATGGCAAAATATATAAATAATATAATACAGCGTAGTAAAATACAAAAGAAAATAAAAATTATAGGCGTTGATGGCCTGATGGAAAAGGGCATGGGATTGGATATGGTAATTAATAAACAAGTGATGGCTACTATTTTGTATCCAACTGGGGGTAAACAATCTATAGAAGTAGCTATGAATATTTTAAGACATAAAAGTTATGAAAAAGAAACTAATTTAGAAACCATAATTATTGATTCTACCAATGTAGATTATTTTAAAAAAATAAGAATAAAGTCAAATCAACAAAAATTAAATAGGATAGAATTAAATAATAAAATAGTAGAACAAAATAGAATTAGCAATACCCAAAAATCAACTATTTTATTATTTTATATAATTTTAACTATAGCCGCAATTTTAATTTGTACTTTATTCTATTTATTGAATATAAATAGGAAAATGGACACAAAATTGAAAATAAAAAAAGAGGAAATTATTGAACAAAAAAATAACTTATTAGAATTAAGTGATAAACTTAATGAAGCCAATAATGCGAAGTTTATCTATTTTACAAAATTTACACATGAGCTACGAACACCACTCACATTGATTTTGGCTCCTTTAGAAGATGTAATCAATTCAAAACGATTGCATTTTACTTTAAAAGAAAATTTAGAGCTTTGTTATAGAAATGCCAAACTTATGGATCAAATTATTGATCAAATAATGGATTTTAGAAAAATAGAGGCAGGTAAAATGAAATTAAATATCTCAAAAAATAATTTAGGATATTTTATTAACTCAATGGTGAATGATTTCAAAGAAAATGCAAAGAATAAACACATATCAATAAATTTTAATAACAAAGCAGATAAGCTAGATTTGTATTTTGATACAAAAAAAATGGGTATGGTTGTTTATAATTTAATTTCAAACGCAATTAAATTTACAAAAGAAAATGGAACAATAAATATATCAATTGAAACAGATGAGATTAACTCTTTGGCAATTATAAAAGTAGAAGACAATGGATCAGGTATGACTAAAATTGAGACTGAAAATATTTTTGAACTGTTTTATCAGGGTAATAGTGTAAATTTTAAAGGCTCCGGCCTTGGATTATCATTGACCAAAGAACTTATTGGATTACACAAGGGGATTATTCAGGTAACTAGTACAAAGGATATAGGAACTTGTTTTAAAATTTCAATATCGCTTATCGATAATAGACGACTTCTAGAGGAGCATAATTTAGAAAAAATTACCGATAATATAAATCATACTTATGAAATAGATAAGCCCTCCCAAGACTTTTTAAAAGAAAATACTGATAAAATAATCAATAACGAAATAGATTATGACGAAAATAACCATTTAAATACCAATGAAATTCCGACAATACTAATTATTGAAGACAATGAAGACATTAAAACTTATTTAAAAAATAAATTTGCAGCTAAATTTGAAATACATACATCTAATGATGGTCATTCAGGAATTAATAAGGCATTAGATATTATTCCAGATATTATCATCACCGATATCATGATGCCAAATGAGAATGGATTTAAAGTAACCGAAGTTTTAAAAAACGATTTAAGAACTTCTCATATTCCAATTATTATCTTAACATCCAAAACTTCTGTACAAGATCAAATTGAAGGAATGAAAGCAAAGGCCGATGCATTTATTTCAAAGCCATTTCATATTGAATATCTAGAAGAAACGATTAAGAACTTATTGAATAACCGTATCATATTGAGAGACCATTATACCAACTCCTTACCACTAGAGACTAGATCAAACACTTTAAATAAATTAGATAGAAAATTTATAAATGCTTTCACTACAATCATTGAAAATCATATATCTGATAGTAATTTATCCATTGAAATGATATTAGATGAACTAAAAATATCTAGGGTCCAATTATATAGAAAAGTAAAAGCCTTAATTGGATATAATGTAAATGATTACCTTCTTTCGGTAAGAATTCAGAAGGCAAAGTTTTTATTAACCGATAATAATTTTTCAATTTCTGAAATAGCCTATAAAGTAGGATTTACTTCTCAATCCTATTTTTCTACTGTCTTTAAATCAAAAGTTTCTGTTACACCTTCTGAATACAGAGAAGAAAGGATTTCTAAATAAAAAAGTCCTCTAGTATTTAGAGTTTTTGTAGCCTC
>Ga0214919_10005901_pt1 | contig 17063 bp, 15 predicted proteins | sample LL1503_MetaG_FD_177994 | JGI IMG/M metagenome (GOLD analysis project Ga0214919, IMG submission 177994) | Freshwater microbial communities from Lake Lanier, Atlanta, Georgia, United States - LL-1503 | ecosystem: Environmental > Aquatic > Freshwater > Lake | place: USA: Georgia | collected...
ATCAATCTCCTTCTTCAAAAGCCCGATGAAATAGACGTGTTTGTACTGAACGCTGTTTGTGCCCATGAACACCTCTTCAAAGCACAAGTTCCTACAAAGAGTGTACGCCGACCTCGGAATGTTGGTCTCCTCATAGAATTCTCGAATCGCACAATCCACATCCGTCTCGCCCCGCATTCTCCTGCCTTTCGGAAACCCCCACTCAGGTTCAGACCATTCGCTCCTGTGCTCATACACCAAGATCGTCCTGTCCAGCGCCTCAAACTTCTCCTTGGCGTCGTAATATTCCGACGAATAACTCTCGTCTCCCCACAGCTGAGACCACAGCGTAAAGAACGGCATTTCCACGATTCTGCGTTGTTCGTCGGTCGTCATGTCCTTGATGAGCCGGTGAACGTAGCTGGAGTTCGAGAGCTCATACTTCCCCCTCAAGAATTCCATATAGGACATGGAGTCCTTGCGACGAACCATCAGCATTCTGACGTCTGCGGTATCCTGAACAGGCAAATTGAATGGCTCCCTCGTTCCTTTCAGCAGGACGATTCCGCACGAAATGATTGGATACTTACACGTGCGGAACACGTGTCCTCTTTCTCCGCAATTATTACAAAACATTAATGTGAAGACAATGGAACTGTTAAAACTTATGTTTGATTTAAACAAATGAGCTCATCTCAAACGGCTACCAATGACCCTGCCACAATTACAGTTGTTATAGCAACGGCAAGCGCACTTTACTCTGCTGGAACAACAAACATATCAATAGCGAGTAGGGGAGTAGGATATAGAATCGGAAATTCTTTCACAGTTCAGGGAACCTTCCTTGGAGGAGCATCTCCTGCGAATGACCTGACTATATCTGTTGCAACTGTTAACTCTTACGGCGGAATTTTAACACTTGCCACTGCTGTGGGGACTGGTGGTGCATCGTCGGTAGGAACCTACACAACCACGCTAGACTTCGCTAACACTTACCGTTTTGAACGGGACGCAGGAGACATTACGCGTAGCTTGCGTGAGCGCCTCATCTATAACGAGAAGCGCGCCGGAACCAACATAATATCAAGCACCGTTGGTATGGCTCGTGGAAACGCAGAACCTATGTGGCAGCAGCAGGGGAATAACTTCCGGCTCGCATACCTTTTCGGAAAACTGAAATGCGGCGCAGGATTCGGCGGAGCTTTCAATCTGAACGGCCCCAACTCCTTCAATTTGGCAGGACAGCAGTCTGGGTCTTAATAATACAGTCCAAAGTTGGCCTTTTTCAGAGTCGTCTTCAGAGCCTTGGAGTTTGCACGCCGAGTCTTTTGCGAATGAGGTCGCATGATTCCTCTTTTCATCAAATACAGCTTTGCGTTGTGCGACATGATCTCGTAAAGCTTGTCCTTCAATTTCTTCAGCGCAGTTTCCATCGTTTTCTTTGACTCGGCCTTCTCTATTTCGTCCAGGATTTTATGCTCGGACGTCAAGTATCCGTTCAGAACGATATTGGAAAGCCGACCCTTGAACTGATCCACCTCCAACTTGATCTCTTTGTAAGGAAGTTCGTCCTCCATTTCAAGAAGACTCTCCAGCGTCCCGATGTCGCCATACACGTGATACAGCCTTCCCAAATCTCCAGTAAACATAGGCGAAAGAAGTTCTATCGTCCGTGTTTTCTTCTGGATTTTTGCGAGCGCAAACATCCGCTTCGCCATCTTGAAGTAATTGCCCTGGCTTTTCAGGACATACATATTGTCACGAATGGACGCGATAATGTCCGGGTCGCTCCGCGCACTCACCGGATTGCCCTTGTTCTTGAAGTTGTAGATACACGAAAAGTCCGTGAACCTGTTGTTCTGGACCCACGCAACCACGTCCATCTTGATAATCGTGTCCGCCTGCACCGCCTCTTCAAGCGTATACTTCCGCCCGTCCACCAAAGTCTTGTGTCCCCTCAAAACTTCCAGACCCGTCCACCGAACGATATTGTGCCGCAATTCGTGGCGCACGAACAAAAGTTCAAGGCGCGACAGTTCCGACGCAGGTTTCAGAAGCTTTCGCTCGGCTGCATACTGCTCGTCGCTAATGATTTTATCCTTGTGCAGTCTCGCCAGGTTCTCCGCGGACGCGGCGGCGTCATATGGCTCCGTAACCACCTTCCATTCCTCCACAGACCCACACTTTATGTCGGAAATGTAGGTTTTCCCCCGATTCATCACTCGGCGCACGCTGTCCTTGAATCGCTTCACAAATTCACGCACCGCCGCCTGTCTTTCTCCCCCTATTTCCACAATCTCCACGGCGTCGTAGTCCCCCGCATACAATTGCGAACGCAACGGCATACTGCCCGCCAACTTCATCTTCTTTCCGTGGGTCAATGACATTAGGTTCAGTGTATCCACGACGTCGTCAGGATACCCGTCCGGATACCTTTTCTTCACCAAAATCTCCTTGGCCTGCATTAGTATTTACTTGTAAACTTTATCGATCAGCCGTTTTCATAAAATAATTCCTTAACAAAGCAAGGAGAATGCCGAAGCGTGCCTCTAAGGAGAACGCAAGGCAACGCAAAGCATCAGAAGATTTCACCGACGACCCCCCTCCTCCCAAGAAGAGCAAGTACAACTTGCGGGAGCGAAAGCCCAAACCTGTCGCAGACGACGACGCTCTGTGGGTTGATGACGACACGCTGGACACTGAACCAGAGGAGGAGACTTTGAGAATAGAAATACAGATCCAAGGTCTCGCTCTTGAAGAAGACTCCTCCGACAGCAGCGAAGACGACTTCGTACAAATGATTCGGGCAAAATACGTCAAGCCCGAACCCAGCATGTTTCCCGCCGAAAAGAAGAAGCGGGCGAAGAAGCAGGCAATTGAAACGATCCCAATAGATCTCTCCAGAAGCGAGCGACAATACTACCAGTCCCTCGCCCCCGCCAAACGCAAGGAACTCTTGTCTGCCATGAAGCGGGTGTCCTCTATCATGATCGGAGACGGAGACGTTCCATTCAAATTCAAGATTCTCGGACTCCCCATTTCCGACCACATGAAGTCCATTGTTCTCAAGAAGATTGACGCCTTGTCCGAAATGAGTCAGGACAGCGGGGGCGCTTACAAGCTGAAAACGTGGGTGGACGGGTTCTTACGCATTCCGTTCGGAAAGACCGTCCCTCTGCCCGTAACGCTTGACGACGGAGTGGAAAAGTGCACAGATTTCATGGTAACTTCCAGATCAAAGATGGACAAACACATTTACGGAATGAAATCCGCCAAGACGCAGATCATGCAGGTGCTTTCGCAATGGATCGTGAACCCGAGTTCCGTCGGAAACGTGATTGCCCTTCACGGTCCCATGGGAACCGGAAAAACGAGCTTTGCCCGCCACGCAATCGCCAGCGTCCTTCAGCGCCCCTTTGGATTCTTCACGCTGGGCGGAGCGTCCGATATCGCCAACTTCACGGGACACTCGTATACGTATGAAGGGTCTACTTGGGGCAGAATCGCAGACACTCTGATGCAGTGCGAGACAATGAACCCAGTCCTGTATTTTGACGAACTGGACAAGATCTCTGCTACGGCGCACGGCGAGGAAATCACGAGCATGTTGATTCACTTGACGGACCGGTCTCAGAACAGCGAGTTCCACGACAGGTATTTCGCTGGAATTGATTTCGACATGTCCCAGAGTCTCTTTGTGTTTTCGTTCAACGATATTGAAAAGGTGAGCCCGATTCTGCGAGACCGCATGACGATCATTGAATGCGGAGGATACGGCGAGACCGATAAGAAGGAAATTTTGAAGAACTACGTGTGGCCAGATCTTTTGGAACGTCTCCGCTTCTCTCCAGCCGACATTGTGCTGGACGACGACACGACCAAATTCATCATTTCAGAGTATTCTGCAAAAGAAAAGGGCGTGCGGACTTTGATTCGGACGGTGGAGACCGTTATAACAAGACTCAACATGCTCCGCGTTTCTAAACACGAGAGCATGAAGGAATATACGTTTTACATGGACGTCTCTTTTCCTATGAAACTGACACCCCGTATCATCCAAACTCTATTGAAGGACGCCCCGAAGAAAGAGGAGGAGGGCTGGAAGATGATGTACACTTAACTACCGGCGACTCTTGCGGGTGCGACCAGCCCTCTTCGCCTTGCGGTAGGTGCGACGACCGGCACGCGAACGACGTGCCGGTGCCGGTGCCGGTGCCGAAGGTGCCTGACCTAAGACAACCGGCGGTGCAGCGACAACTGCTGGCTGAACTTGCTCTGCTTCATTCACCATGGCAGCCAAAGGAGTCGTATTTCCTCGCGCGGCTTCATTTGCAGCGCTCATAACTCCAGCAATAGTTATACCCGCAGTTGCTAAGGCAGCGGTAAGCCATGAGTAAGTAGCATTCGTGAACGCCGTGCGAGCAGCCGTAACAGCCGCTACGGCAATCGTAAACCCCGCTTCAGACGACGAGCAAGCCTGCTGGAGAGCGGACTGAACCTTCCGTGCGTGATCAAGAGCGACCGTCGTCTCAGCCTGTAATCCAGGATTCATAAAGGAGGCTAATGGGCTAGATGCTGCCAAAGTAGCCTTCATAGACAGTTCCTGGATAGTTGCGGTATTATTGGCACTCGCCGCACAATCTTTTTGAAAAAGCTCCGTCCGAAACGGCAACTCGGCATCCGCCACCATCATTTCGCGTCCAGCCTTCGCAGCAGGAACACCTGCAGCAGCCACAAATAGAGCAGCTAGAAAAATCTTCCTAAAGTTTGTTTGGGCGGTCGCCTGTTGATTCACAACCTCTGGTAACACAGCTGATGCGTCTGTAGATGCGTCCACCAATCCCCTTGTCAACGTCTGGGCATCCTGATCGGCGGTGGGGTTGCCTCCCATCTGTGGTGGATTAGGAACCAACTGAGACGCAGCCTCATTTGATGCCTTGGCAATAGCATCAGAAGCTCCAGCCGGATTCGTCTTGAGTGTATTAATAGCCGATAAGACATCGGCTGAAGGTGTTACTGCAAAAGTGTCCATTTATTTATCCTCCCGTAAATTTTATTGTAGATCCAGGTTCATCGTGAGGATGATTTCGTATATATCCACTCCACAGACTCTCCCGATGCATCTTTGGAGCATAAGGATATACAGTCCGCCCCCGAGTGCGTCATCCAATTTATGAACGAACTGCGAGTGCTTGAACAATGCGTAAAGGTTCGCCCGGTGTATTCCCGTTGGACTCTCAAACCACGCCCCAGTTCCTCGCGATTCATTCTCCATCTCTCTCCGCACTTTCCTGCCGTAAGACGATCGGGCGTGATAGGTCTTCCCTTCCCAGAGATTCACGCTCACGGTCTTCTTCGCGCGACCCGCCTCCGCCCGCATACCAGCAAGTAGCTCCTCCTTCCTATCCGAAATGTGTTTCGTGAAGAACGCGACCGCCTCGTCGCAGAAATACTCAAAGTAATCCTCCCGCTTCTGCCCCAAAACCCTCTCTCTCTCTAAAATCACATCCTGAACGTCTTCTTGTGAGAATATAGTCATTATTACTTCCATTACGCATGGATCCTTTAATTCGTTTTAGTTAAGAGAAAGTCCGGGAAGTCTCGGTTCGTATAGGCCAACATACGAGCCTTTGCGTGAATGTAATACGTCCTGTATGCGTCCAAAGATTCGGGGCGCTTGTATTCCTCCGGCATCGCCTGCCGAAACGTTGTAATGCCGGCATGGTCCAACGCTGGCGGGTTTGAAAGAAGCCACTCAATGTGGCTCTGCGTCTTGTGCGTCTTCTGAGACCCGTAGCGGTGCTGATACTCCTTGCAAAGCCACCACGCAAGAGCCGCCAGCCACATGTAGTTCTCGTAGCTCTCGCGAACCCAAAGGGAGCACGGATGGTTCTTGTGCGTCAGCTTGTAGGCATCGTGAGGGATATTGCTGGGGTCTGTCATCCAGTGTGCGCAATATAACAGTTGCGCAGACTCGAGGATCATCTTTACCACATGCTTGTCGCAGTGATACTGCGCCGCAATACGAGGGTCTTTGTGCAGAAAGAATATGTTCATTTCGGTGCAAGTTCACCATGTCGGAACAAGAATCCATCTTCGACGAATCGTTAAAAACGGATTCTGAAAAGTCAAACACAATTTGACAACGAAAAGAATGTCTCTCTTCAGTTCCTCCACCCTCGGCGGAATGCGATCCTTCAAAAAGATTTCTAAAAAGATGAGCCAACTGGATTACTATATCTCCAAACTGACTTCTCCAGAAATTCTGAAACTCGTGAGTCTCGGAAACAAGGCGTTTGGCGCTGCGATTGAGGACATTGTCCGCGAAGCCCTCTCTCTCGGACCCCGAACCTCTTCACAGAACGATGGAACTTTCGGCGCAAGGAAGATTGAAATCAAGGCCGCTCGTTATTGGGCAGGCAAGGACGATTGTCGGTGGCAGCACCTGGAACCCGAGCACGATTACGACCTCGTGCTCTTCGTTCTCGTGGACTTCCACGATATTCGCGTCTGGGCGATTGAAAAAAGCACTCTTATGGGCGAGCTCCGTGATCGCAAGATCGTGACGTTTCAGGGCAAGCAGGGTTGGTGGACGACCAAGAAGGCCATTATGCCATTCCTCAGTCCTATTCAGTGCCCAGCCGACCTTGCCGTATTTGCGTAAACAAACGTCTCCTCCTCAGAGGCCTTCTTCGCCCCCGGCCGACCTGGACCGCTGACCGAAATAGTGTCAAACAATACCCAACCCATCTCTGCGTGAATGTCCCTCACCACGTCCGCCAAGGGATACTTCTTGTCCGACTTGAAGTTCTTCACGCTCCAACAACTTTTTCCCTCCGGCTTCAAGCACCTCAAACACTCCTTCACGACCGGCTTCAACCATCCCTCCACCCACTCCTCCCACGACTGTTCCTTCACGGACTGATCTCCTGCAGTATACATCTCCAAATTGTAGTAAGGCGGACTCGTGAGAACCAAGTCAAACGTCCCGCTCGGAATCTTCAAAAGACCAGTCTCTGCCGGCTCGTTCCGAACGTCTGCAATCATACCCACATCCTTCAGAATTCCCTGTAATCCTCCGAACGTGTTCGGGTCCGGCTCAAACCCCGAATACATTGACTCTCCAGCCAAAGACCCCAGCATCCTGCCTCCCCAACCGACACAAGGATCCAGCACCGTCTTTGCGCCATACTTCTTCACGATGTGCTTTGAAACGCCAGCCCTGTATTTCGTAACAGATGACATCCCGCTTGACAATACGATCGTCCTCCGAATCTCGCTCTTGTACGGCGTGGAGTGCATTCGCACATTCAGCCAAATCGCCTTTCTGAGTGCCTCCGCTGTGATCATCCCTGCAACGCTGTTCCCCTTGTGGTTCTTCACGTTCCAGAAATGAGGCATGTGGTGGTCCAGTATTTTGTGTCCTAGTCGCGACCGGCTCTCAAACGTATCGGCGCTCTTCTTCCTCAGAGCCGCCCAGTCTTTCTTCCTCTCCTCCTCCGTGTACTCGTCCACAAGAAGCACTCTCGGGTCTGCAAGAATACACGCCACGAGCCTCTCAATAGCATCCCCCAGCACCACCTCTGCTTCCTCGTTCACGTCCTCCTTCGGTATAGACGTACCCGAGTCTCTGTGCTTTGCGTCAGAAAGAAGACGACGGAGTCCGTTCCGCTTGTTCAGAAGATCCATGTTTAAAGTTTCCTTTTATATCCTCGCCTTTCCGTTTTGAATCAAACTTCAAAGACCGGGGTCGTTTCGTGTCCAATCGTTAAAAACGGATTTGAGGCTTTTGGAGAAAACAGGACTAACTCAGAACACAATTCTACACGCCAAGCCCGGTTCCAGACAAACACGTTTCGTGTTAAATCGTCGAAAATCGATTTCAGCCTTTCCGGGAGAGAAGTAGCACATTGACAAGACCAAACATGAACGCCGCACCCCTCCGCATGCGCTGCTGCGCGATAACTAACAACGGGACCCAGTGCATCAGCAACACGGCCACCGATGCAACCGCCGGTCGCTGCGCCAAGCATCACCCCAAGTTGCTCCGTGTCCTGCCGTCCGTGCTTGGTACCGAGGAGTTCTCCAACGTCATTCTCACTGAGTGGAGGAAGTGGCTCGCCCGCTTTAGTCCCAGCATCATTGAGCTGTTCGGCGAGACCGGTCGTAACGAGGAGACATGCAAGGTCATCCGTATGCAAGTCCTTCAGAACATGCAGACCTGGGTCGTCGCACAGGAGGGAGCTATTCGAACCGGCTATGCCGACCGGGCTATTGGTTCCAAGGTGGATGTCACTAACTTCATCCCGCTCTACAACGCCCGGGTGGAAGCCGCCCTGGTTAGTGTCCACCAGGCCATGAACGACAATCCCGGTTGGCGCCGGTATTTGGAGCGCGTGGCTCCCGTGGTTCCTGCTCGTGAAGTGGCTCCCGCAAACGCTGCCGGTGCAGTCGAAGCAGCCGTGGCCGCCCAGCAGCGTGCGCGAGTCGCCATAGACCGTGCCGCTGCTGCCATTGCTGCTGAGCGTGGCGTGCCTGCCGCGCCGGTTCAGCAGAACCCCGACGACATCCGAGCCTTTGCGGCCGACCGGCAGAACGTTCACACGAAATTCTCTGTGGACATGACCAAGACGGTCGTGAACCGGGTGTTGAAGATCGTAGTCGACAAGGACTACCGCTGGAACCGGAAGACAGTCTCCCGCACGCCAGCCGACATTATCACGGCGTGTGCGCTGCCCCCCAAGGTGGCGATGCAGATGATGGAGAAGTACTGCGCAGCCGACAACGTATACGAGATGGGTGTCGGCATCTACGGAAAGGTCCTCGACGGCGTGTGGCAGTACATGAAGAAGTCTGAGCACAAGAAGGACCTGGCCGGGATTCTGCGCCAGGAGCTCACCGACAACCTGGGCATGTGTGCTCAGGGGAACTTGTCGCGCCTCTGCAACGTTCTGGCCGGCTACCTTGAGGGTGTCGGTCCCCAGGAGTCCATCGCCGAGCGCCTGGGCCGTGAGATGCCGAAGCTGATGGAGATTGACGATGACTCCAGGCGCATGGAGGTTGCCCGTGGCATGTTGCGCGACACCGGTCTGCCGGAGGTGGAGTGGGCCCCCTGGCTAGAGGCCCTTAACTAAAAACAAAAACACAAAAACAAAAACTAAACAAAAAGGGATAACTTTTTCCCGTAAGACCACCCGAAGTTGATCGTCGAAAACGGATTCTCGGTTTTGGGGGACAGAAAGGCAAACCAACAACAAGAGACCATCCCAAACCTAAAATGTCCGACATTGAGCAGAAGCCCAAGCGTGTGATGACTGAGGAGCAGAAGGCAAAGATGAAGGCTGGTCGTGAGGCCGCCAAGGCACGCAAGGACGCCGAGAAGCTCGCCGCTGCGGCTGCCCCTGCTGCTGCCCCTGTGGCTGCCGAGCCTGTGGCTGCCCCTGCGGCTGAGCCTGTGGCTGAGACTCCTAAGAAGAAGGCCCGCAAGCAGAAGGCACCCGGCGCTCCCAAGAAGGCCAACGGTGGTGCTGGCGCCGAGACCGACGAGGAGCCCAAGCCCGAGGCGCCTGCTAAGGAGAAGAAGCCCAAGAAGGCAAAGAAGGAGAATGTCACTGAGACTGCTCCCGAGAACAAGACGGAGACCAACCAGATCATCTCCTTCATGATGAACATGAAGAACCAGGACTGGGAGGAGGGAGTCCACGACGTGAGCGAGCAGTGGTTCCAGGACCGGACTTACTTCTCGTCCCCCGAGTCCATGCGTCGCTACCTCACGGACCGTATCTTCAACTGGACCGACTCGTTCAGCACCGAGATCCGTGCCATCGCGGACGACAGCAAGACGGAGATCAACAGGATGATTGAGTTCATCGTGTCCACCCCGTTCATCGTGAACCACCCATTCTGCGAGGAGTTCAACGTGTCCCGCTGCAACGTGACGATCCACCAGTAAACTAAAAAACAAAAAACCAAAAAACAAAAAAAACAAAAACAAAAAAGTTTTTTCCATAACACCCTCCGAAGTCCATCGTCGAAAACGGATTCGTAGACTCGGAGACAGGACAGCATCTCAAGCAACAAGTAAAATGGTGTGCGGAAAGTGCAAGTCTCCTGACCACACGGCTCCCAAGTGCACAGCCGATGAAGTCCTGTCCGAGCGCGTGGCGATTCGCATCTCAGACTCCGACTACTTGAAGCTGTCGGAACTTGAGGCGATACTCAAAACCGTCGGTGCTATACTCAAGAAAGGCCGGTCGGAGAAGGTCTACCAGAAAGCTGTGTGCCACGAACTCATGGATCGCGGGATCCCGCACACTATGGAAGAGGTCATGCCGATCTTATACAAGGACCGCTACGTAGGCGAGGAGCGTCTCGATATCGTGCTGAACGGGTTCCTGGATGTCATCTTTGAACTCAAAGCCGTGGCGTCCGACATCAAGCCGGACAATCACTGGCAGGTTGTCAGCTATATGAACTACAAAAAATTCAATTACGGTTTCGTCGTGAACTACAACCAGTCTCACAACAAGGGTCTCATGATTGACGTTCTTGTCCGCCAAGACGGAGAGATCTACTTGTTGGACTTGGACACGAACACCGGGGTCAAGATGAACGACTACAGCTACTAAACCAAAATAAAAACAAGTAAAAACCTGGGCTACTGCGGCCCGAGATGTTTTTAACTCCGTCGAAAACGGATTCGGTCAGCTCAATAAGTGACAACCATTCTCAAAAACAATATGTCCTGCTCTATGTGCGACGATTACGGCCGGTGCTCCGGTCTCCTTTGCCCCGACCATCCCCTCATGGAAGGAATCGTGCGCGATCTCCACGATTCTGCCGACGAAGGAATCTTCTGGGGCGACATCATCATGTCTTACGAAGCCAAGCAACTTGCTGAAGAAACGCCAACCGACCGCGTCCTGCGCCTGCTTCGTCAGTCGGAGGCCGATCAGAAGGCAATGAAGGAGCTGATGGATTACAAGACGAAGAAGTATACCAACCGTTCCACCGGTAAGATGACGATGCCCAAGAACAACTTTCCCTGCCGCTACGCCAATGCCCCTCAGAGCACTGACAAGCACGGCGTCGTGTGGCCGGCAGGGTGCGAGCCGCATCGCAAGGGCATCTGTCCTTACCTCCACCCCGACGAGAAGGGATACGCCGAGGCTCGTGCCGGTCCCCGTCGCACCGTCCGCTGGTAAACACAAAAACAAAAATACAACTTTCTAGCTCTTTTTCACCTGAGTTATCTACACTGTTACCCGACTAAATAGACCATCCGAAGAACTGAGATGTAAACTCGTTCATGCTCATGGTTCCCATTGAACTATTACATGCGGCACAAATCGGTCTAAGATTATTGATTGTCATGTCACCGCCCTTTGCCTCGGCAATTACGTGTCCGCAGTGGAAACTGCGAATCCCAATTTCCTCCTGCCGACAGCTCATGCACGGCGCCTTCGCTTTGTCGCTTCCAATATACTTGTTCCAAACGAGAGTCTTGACGTGCTTAGGAATGGACTTCTTTTTTGCGACAAACAATGCGGTAGACTCCTCTGCTTCTGAATCGTCTTCTACTACTGGAGTAGGCGGAACTTTTGCAACAGGTTTGGCTGAAAGTCGTTCTGGTTGACTAGTGGAACTCATACAGTGCGAACATTTCGAAGATTTCGCAGATAGGATATTTACTCCACGAGCACCGCACCCACTACATTCATCTAGAGGCAATACACTCTCCTTCTTCGGCTTTTCGGCAGGAACCTCTGTTGCTGCCTCTGCGGGCTTCTTTGCTTGTTTTTTAGGAGCCGGTTTGGGTTCTTCAACGGAAGGTTGGATCGGATCTTCCTCACTCGGGGCTGGCTTCTCTTTAGGACTTTTCTTCTTAGGAGGTGCCTCTTCCGTTGGCGGATCAGCATTCGTCTCCTTTGACGTCATCTTCTCTATTTTCTTTTCAAGGTCATTCTTAAGCTTCATTATAGCATCAAGCTCTGCCTTCGCCTTCTCTGCTGCTGCCTTCTCGCGCCCCTCCTTCATCTTAAGCTTGTGCTCATCCGTCATAACACGCTTCGGGGCGTCAGACACAGGAGAACTCATTGTATTTACTACATTTGACCTTGCCTTATTTTAATCCGTTTTTAACTCACTTCCGCCGAGAAGTCTTTGAGGACGCTCTGGATTTACGACGGGTCGCACCTAATCTGCGTCCCCCCTCCTCTGGAAGAAACTCCTTGTAAAAGTCCGGCTTGAAATAGTAAAACATGTGGTAATCTGTCTGGAATGCGCCCCATTTGGTTGCCTTGATGATTTCCTTGAATCTGTCCGTATTAATAGCCTTGACGATTTTATCGCCCTCCTCTTTCGATGTAATCGGAATACCGAATGATAATTCAGACATTCCATATTTACCTTCATAATCATTCACTGGATATTGATTTCTATTTTTATTTAGAATAACCTTTGGAACCTGAAAATGTCCTTTTGTTGCGTCATTCGTATACAATAACGACAACCCCTTTTGCGTTATTCCGTGTATAACTGGATGTACAAAGTCCCCTGTCTGCGTCTTCTTCACTTTACGTGAATCGTAAAATGAATTATATATAATTTTAATGCCGTCTTGCTTGCCTGTTATTATTTTAGATATATCCGCATATGCATAATTTGGAAGAAACGCCCATTTTCTTACATCTATAAGATTTGTATTGCTTTGCTCGTCTATTATGAATGTTGAAGAATTTATGTTCTTTTTTGCTAATATATACATGTCAATACGTGTATCAACCGAGAATAATTTTGATACAGCAGATTCTCCGAAAATATGCAAATACTCTAAATTATGTTCTTGTGTCATTAACTTCCACATCTCGTTGTCTGGCTTCCTCCAAGAAGGTTGGGTTACAAATGCTAAGCGTCCGTCTGGCAATAGTGCTTTCAAAGAAATCTTAACAAATATATCCCACAACGATTTGTGTCCTGCGGTTTTATTCCCAACCTTTTCCAACGTTGAGGCTTGAAACGGCGGATTTCCCATAACAACGTGAAACTTGGATACACCCAGGTTCCTCTGTAAATCCGCTTCCGTCAGTTTCAAAGTATCGGCGCAACAAATGTTCGGCTTGGATCCAGACACGAGTTGCTCAAAAATCTTGAAAGACGTGTTCACATTTCCCTTGTCAATCTCTATCATGTAAAGCATCTTCTCCACGATATGCTTCCTCCGAATCGCCGTGTCCTTCATTTCGGGCGGACCATGATTTCCAAGCTGATAATCTAACATGTGAAACGCCACATACGGAAAGTTTCCTATTCCATTCGCAGGATCCAGCCATTTCGTGTTCGGATCCCGCCATATTTCCAAAGGTATTCCTCCAACCCTATCGTTTACGTCATCGTCAAATAGTTTGCCGTCTTTCATTCCCCAAATTTCATTCTTCTGGATTCCAGACTTTCGAAGACCATACAACATTTCTCTAACGAGATTCAGTGGCGTAAACACTTCTCCTCGGGCCTTCTTTGCCTGCTCATCGGGGACTAGTCTTTTTTCTATAATATCTAGAATGGTTTGCTCGCTTTGTTCTTCCGCCATTCTTTACATTATGGTTTCGTTTTTTCCAAGTCCTGCTTCTACGTCGTCCTCCGACAGATTTTGTTTTCAATTCGGTTATCATGGCGTTTACATAGGCAGACCATTCTGGAACAACGGTTTCAGGGGATTGGAATATTTCGTCCAGAATTCTCATGATAGACTCGTGCATTTTACCACTGTACTCTCCCTTCTTTGTGAAAGCATACCCTCTGAGTTCGCAATAGACCAAATCGTACATATTTGCAGATTTTCCAATACATTCAGTCCCAGTATCGCAACTACATTTTCTCGTGGCAGTGAGTTTATCCGCTTTGTATTTTGAAATGAGTGTTTCAAAGCTAATATTCGCATCCCAACTCTCGCTTGACTTGATGACTAAAGAATTGATGAATGTTTGAATGATATTTGAAAACTTTTCCTTTACTTCCTTTTCCGTAAGGGGATTCTCTGGTTCTTCTGCTGCCTGAGGTTCTTGCGCCGGCGGCGGAGGCTCCGCCGAACTTGATACTCCTAAGACCGCTTCGCCTCTTTCCATAATCGTGCGAACGTCTCGTGCTGGTAGAGGGTCCCTGACGGCAGACGTATTTCTTAATGCAGCATATACGGCTTGCTTTGCCCCTTCGTTCTTCCAAATGAAGTCCACCTGTTTTCCAACAACTTTATCTCCAACCTTTTTCAATTCTTCTACATGAAGGGTCTTAGACAGGTCACCGAATACAAGTTTTCTTACGTCGTTCATCACGTCGTCAAACGTCATGCCATGAGTATCTTCCATATACGCATCCTGTCCCCAATTACACAAATCCATGATTGAGTCAAGTCGTTCTTTAACTTCCGTTTCATCGCCTACTCTTTGTAATGGCTTACGTTCTATATCATATTGAAACATAGCAGTCACTATTCTCTTAATGTCCAAATCTATAATGAACCCGTTCTTTTTCGTAGGAGGATCGTCTGTCAAAGCTCGATACATCTTTTGGATAATGTCGTCTGCGTCCTTGTTCGTGTTCATCATACAGACCACGTCAACGCACTTAAGGGAAATCCCCATTTTGGCAACATCTCCAGATAACAGAACAAGCCCCTTCCCATGTTCCAACGCTTTCCTCTCAACCATCTGAATCGTTTCCTTCAAACTAGTTCTAAAATCCTCCCGATGAAATAGTCCACGCTGTATTGCCTTCTCCCAATCCTCCTTCGTTGTTGGTTCGTCCTTTGTAATAGTTATTTTAGGCTCTCCCTTTTTTGGCCTGGGTGGATTATAAACACTCAGAGTCAGAAACACAAAATTGTCTCGCCAGTATTTTGATTCAAGCATGAAAGATCCCCAAATACGACATAATTCTCCAATTGGCATACCATCTTCTTTTACAGGTAAAAACATCAACATAGAAAACGGAGTCCCTGCGACTGGACGAGATCCATTTTTCTGAGCTATCCGAAACACCTGATTCAATGCCCTAAACTTCCTGTCTTTATTTATCAATATTTCTTCCTTTTTGTCTTCTCCGGTCTCCTGGTCAACCTCTGGAGTCAGGAACTGTCTGATACGAATAGCATCTTCTCTGTTTGTCAACAGTTTTCCCCAGGTCGCATATTGGGATTTGTCCTTTATACTGCTTCGTTCCTTGTTGAGAACAAACGCTTTTTTGAAGGCATACCCGTCTTTAGTTTCTTCAAAATGTTTCAGAACTTCTGGCTTGAACGTCAATGAAATAAAGTTAGGAACGGGGAAATAGATGTAAGGTCTTGCTATTCTTTCCTCCGTTTCTCCGTATGATATACGCTTGCTCATGATTGATTTTGCCAGTTCTCCGTATCTACTAGGCGCAAAAAGCTCTGGTTGCTTTTCTATGAATCCACTAAATTTCAACGTAGGTAAATCCTTCATGTCCTTCACATCCTGCAAATCCCAAATGAATAAATCCTTTTTACTGTCCAAAGCTGTTGCAGGATTCTTATAGGTTGCTGTCATCATAACGATCGGAATCTTAAATTTATCAAATGTAGTTTGAAACTGTTCCCTCACCTTTTCCGACCCTATTCCGATATGTGCCTCGTCAAAAAAGCATATATCAAACGAAGGTTCACTGCCGAGTGCCTCTTTTATTTTTGAGTAAATATCCCCGATGGTTATTGTAGTTTCTACTTCGTCGTTTTCAGCCCCCGCTTTTCCTCCACTAAGAGTCACAAGCTGCCTGCTCGCAAACATAAACTTATTCGGTTGTTTTCCAGATTTGGTCTTGTCGTTAACGATATCCAAGAAATCAAAACTATCAAAGTCGGAAAACTTATTTATCAAGTCTTCTCGAAACTGCTCTCTTGTTTCGTTCACTGCAGATGTTATAAACAGAACATTATATCCTCCTTCTGGCTTTCGTTTCATATGTTCTCGGATGATACCTCCTGCTATAAAAGACTTACCTCCTCTAGGAAGTACGCCTATACACATAAAATGGGGCTTTGTTGGTTCACCAATCTCATGAATTCGGTTTATTACAGATGTTGCGACGAGTTCTTGGTGGAAATATAATGACAGCATAGGTTTTAATGCCTTTTGTTTAGGAAACCGTTTCTCTACATGCTGACGTATCGTCTCGGGAGTTATCAAATCAGACCCAATTCCAACAAAGAAATCCTTCCTGAACTCATCTATAGCATCCATGACTTCGCCATAGCCTATAACAACGTTCACACTGCTACGAATGAACCCCATGCGAGAACGTCCAAGTCTTTTTTCAAACTCTTCCTTGTTTCTGACACAAACAATGATATGTTTATTCTTTACTTCGGGGAATATGCTCATTTGATGATGAATGATTGGAATGTCATACTCCTTTGCTGCGTTCTTTTCTTTTTTATAGCCCTTTACGCTGATGAAATACGTCGGATCATCGGTGAGTGCAGATTCTGGTGTTGGTATTTCTCCACACTTATAAGAAGAATACGATTTACCGCTTCCGCTGATTGTAAACGTAATATCTGAAACACCTTGTTCCTTTCCTCCCGAGTTCTTTACTGTTTTCGTATATAGATAATCCTTCATCGGGATCATTGTTTTATAATCACTGATGTCGCTGAACACAATTTCTTTACCCTTGAATCCAGGAAGGTATCCTGTAGCCGCGGCTAGCTGAAAAAGCGCCTCAAAGTAATCGCCGCCTCGTAAAAAATCTACACCATCAATTCCATGCGGAATGTTTATAAGTAAATCTACATTACTCTTCCATTTGTCGCTTGGATCCGTTAATATTCGTTGAATTAGCAGATCAACTAAGGTTGCGTTTATTGGCAAGGTAACTCCTTCCACCGTCTTCTTAGTGTTGAAATCTGTTAGTTCTTTCATTTGCCTTGCGATAATACCGCAATCCTTCATACATTCCTTGTGTCTAGTGTCAAGCGATTGAATTCTCAGTTCAGTGTTTTTAGCGTAATCATCGAATGTATCCTCGCTCTCGGCCATTATTTAGAGACATGTATAATTTTACAAAAACAG
>Ga0214919_10005902_pt1 | contig 17062 bp, 16 predicted proteins | sample LL1503_MetaG_FD_177994 | JGI IMG/M metagenome (GOLD analysis project Ga0214919, IMG submission 177994) | Freshwater microbial communities from Lake Lanier, Atlanta, Georgia, United States - LL-1503 | ecosystem: Environmental > Aquatic > Freshwater > Lake | place: USA: Georgia | collected...
AAGGATTATGGAAATATATCAAGAATCATACGATCAAGAATAGGGTGTTTAAAACTTTAGAAAATCTTGAAGATGAGGTTTGTGAGTTTGTCAGAAATTTAACAAAAGATGTTGTGATTGGTATTTGATTCGGTGGTTAATTAGGAAGTTAAATTAGTATAAGGCATCACTTGCTTTGCTCAGGATTAAAGGGTTGTTTTAAAAATATTAAAATTCTTGTCGCATTTTTAGAGATAAAAAATGCGATTGATAAGTTGCTTTCTTTTCAAAAACATAATCAGTGCTGAAGGTCAAGTTATCCATGTGATAGGCGATAATTTCAGTGCCAATTTTTATACTGGTGCAATCAGTTTGAGAAATTTTAGAAGTGAAATTATTGTCTTGTTTTGCAAAACTAATATTAGTTATGGGTGCATCATTTATAAGGCTATAGCCGTAGGAAATTTTAAAATTAGAAGAAATTTTATCAAATTCAGGAAATTCTTCAAATTTGGTGATCCAGCCTAAATTAATACCAGCGCGGCTTTCAAGAAAATTAGCGGAAATAGATTCAACCTTTAAATTCAAGCTATCAGCACCTTTTTCGCTGTAACCATCAATATTACTGCGTATGAAATTTAAACTAATTTCAGGCGTAAGATTTAATTCATCATTTAGTTTTTCTACAAAGCCAGTTTTGATTTTAGCATTATAAATTTGTCCGTTATATGACACATTGGTGTTGCTATCAACTGCTGCAATTGAACGGCTTGAGCTATATTGATTCCAAGAAAACCCCACCAAACTATCTAAAAAATATTTATCAAAATTTTGACCGCCATAAAAATTAATTTGATAAGTATTTACTAAATTGGTTTTTAAATTATTGGCAGATTTAATGTTAGATTTCATGTAGCTTAAAGCCGCTCCAACACTTACTTCATCATCTGTTTTTTGATCGGAAGCCAGTACAAAACCTAAGGAATTTATTTTATATCCCTCATCATCTTTAACCGCATCTTGAGTTGCAGAACTGCTAAAAGCCTGCATCCATAAACCATTTTCAAAATCATCATTCGAAATTTGATGAATTCTATCCAATCTGCTATCAATAGGTTTTATGGAATTGCTGATAATGTTAATATTATTGGCAAGCATTGCCTTGGTTGATTGCGGAGCTAATTGATTAATGGTTTCTGTAATTTCAGCTTTGCTTAAATTGCTATTATCAAGATAACTTTGAAATTGGGATAATTTCCCCGTAGCAGTTGCGCCAATGCTGTTAATGGTTTTGTAGATATTTTGTACATTCTGATTGCTGGTAATTTGATTCGCTTGCAAGCGATTGATGGTGATAATTAAAGAGTTGGAAATGGCGTTGGTGGTAAATGTTAGCAAGCCGCTGTTATTAGAATTTGCTCCATTTAATGTGATATTGGAATTATTTATGGCATTTATTGTTGAGCCACTAGCAGCGTTTAAAATAGTAAAATTAGAGCCGCTGTTAATGTAGCTTTGATTATAGCTGGTGGTGATTGAAAGATTGGTGTTGCTGTCAATATTGGTAATTCCAGCAATTGTTAAATTTCCAATTTCGCCATTATTAAATTGCACGGCTAAAGTGTCGCCGCTGTTTAGAGTAAAATTTCCACTTACAGTTTGGTTGTTGGAGCCAATGTTAACAGTGCCTAAGCCACCACCAGAAATATTGCCAAAAATTGTTAAATTATTGGTTTGATCAAGATTTAAATTGCCATTATTTACTAAAATATCAGCAACATAAATATCAGAAGAAGCAGTAAAAGAGCTGCCAGAATTAATGTTTAAATTATCTAACATATTGCTGGAAGTTCCAATTGAAACGCTTGGTGCAAAAGAAGTTCCAATAATATTTAGAATGCCAGAAGAGGCCGAGACGCCTGTAATTGCGGTGTTTATAGAAGATCCTTCGTTAATTGTTAAAGTGGCATTTTCATCAAGAGAAATTTTATTAGCTGTGATGCTGTTGTAAGAATTTAAAGTGCTGCCAGATTTTATAATGAGAGAATTTAAATCAGTGAAACTTGCTGTTTGATTAAAAGTTGTATTGATGGAATCTGATCCAATATTAGTTGAGCCTGCTGCTGATGCCCCATCAACGCTGCCGCTAATTGTGCCACCAAGAATATTTAAAGTTCCGTTTCCAGTATAAATGCCGCCACTCACAGTTCCAGAATTGTTAATAGTGGCATTGGTGCCTGAATTATAAATTGCATAATTAGGAGAAGAAATACTGCCAGAGTTTGTAATTACTGAATTATTACCTTCGTTTCTAATGCCGTAAATAGTGGAAGAGGAAGTTGTGATAAAGCCAGAATTGGTAACTTCTGTATAGGCATCTTTGTTGTAAATGCCATTACCTCTGCTGTTAATTGTGCCAGAATTATTTATGGTGTTATAACTGCTGGCACTGGCGGTAGAGGCCCTTGCGGCGCTAACATAAATTCCATGAGCCGAAGAGCTGGTTGCGGTGTTGATGGTGCCGGAATTGGTAATTTGATTAACATTACCTTCGCCATAAATTCCATAAACTTGTGTTGAAATTGAACCAGAATTGCTTGCGGAATTATTGTCGCCATTAAGATAAATTCCGTAAGCCGTTGTATTGCTGGTGGCAATTGAGCCAGAATTGCTGACGCTGTTATTTCCACCTCCAGCATATAATCCGTAAGATGTGGTGCCTTGTGTGGTAATGCTTCCTAAGTTATAAATTATAGAAAAATTACTGATGCTAATTCCACGGCCAGAGTTGCCAGTTGTAATAATTACGCCGCTGCTGCCATTAGTAATTTGATTATAATTATTAGTGGTTTTAATTCCATAAGCGCTGGAAGTTGATCCTGAATTTCCAGTTGTGATAGTGTGAAGATTGGTGATTTTATTTAAAGAAGAGCTGGTGCCTGTTAATGAACTGTTGATACCAACGCCGCTGGTTGTAATGTCAGAAGTAGTTGTGTAATCAGTTTGACCAGAAGTTAATGTGACAGCGTGGGCAACATTAGGCAATAGAAGGAAGAAGATGAGCAAGTATTTATGTGGTGACATATCAGTGATCTAAATTAGTGGTAATAATTTTTATTTTGGTATTCGTTAAAACTTTAACATTTCTCTATCATTGTGGAGCCCTGAGCTGGACGGAGTTTGTAACCCCGTCCACTGTTCAGACTAATTTAAATAGAAACGAACGAAAGGGCGAGATTACAAACCCCGTCCTGCTTAGGTTATAGGACTCATCAACTTCCGTCTCCTGAACTTGTTTCAGGATCTCTTACTCGAAATGAGTTCAGTTTTTTAGGCAATTTCTGTATAACTCTAATTCTGTGGAGCAGAACATTGTCTGCCAACTTGAGAGCCAACTTTAAATTCTTTGCCAGATTTTAAATCATCAAGAATTGTTAAGAAATTTTCGCTATTTAAATCTTCGGCAAAATCATCATTAATTTGAACTACAGGGGCATTAACGCAAGCGCCCAAACATTCAACAGCTTTTAAAGTAAAAACTCCATCAAGCGTGGTTTCATCCATTTCAATTCCTAATTTTTCTTCACAATCTTTGATAATTTTATCAATGCCACGCAGCATGCAAGGTGTGGTTTTGCAGAATTGTAATAAATATTTTCCAACTGGCTTCAAGTTGTACATGGTGTAAAAAGTGGCAACTTCATAAACACGAATTTCTGGCAAATCGATGATTTTAGAAATGCATTCAATGGCTTCGCGAGAAATCCAATTATTATTTTGTCTTTGTGCTAAATCAAGAAGAGGCATTACAGCAGATTTTTTTCTATCTTCTGGATATTTAGCCAAGATTTCTTGAATTTTTTTTTGGTTTTCTGTGTTGAATTGGAATGTCATTTTTTTGTAAATTATTTATTTCCTAAATAGTTATTTGTCATCCTGAACGAAGTGAAGGATCTCTTTTAACATCATGAGATGCTTCGCTTCGCTCAACATGACACTTTTTTTGTTCAGTGACAACAAGAGATATTATTTAATAGTTTTCCACACCGCTTTTTTAGCAGCAATTAAAATAGCTAAAAGAATGAGTAAGAAAATCATAGTACGAACGCCCATTTTTTTACGAGCTTCAGTTTCTGGTTCTGCTGCCCATTGTAAAAAATTAACCACATCAATAGTCATTTGTTCCTTGCTGGCAAAGGTGCCATCCTTATATTCAACTTGTCCATCTTCGGTAATTGGAGCTGGCATGGCAATTTGTCTACCTTCAAAATAAGGGTTGTAATATTTTCCTTCAACCGATGGTAAGCCTTCTGGTGCCTCTTTATAGCCATTTAATAAAGAGTAAATATAGCTTGGTCCAGAATGACGAGCTTTAGCAATTAATGAGAAATCTGGTGGATATGCGCCACCATTTGCGCTGCGAGCTGCTTTTTCATTTAAATAAGGGCCAACAATTTTATCTGATGGTAAAGCAGGGCGTTCAAACATTTCGCCATCATCATTTGGACCATCTATAACATTATATTCAGCAGCAATTTGTTTAACTTCATCTTCAGAAAAACCAATATCAGTTAAACTGCGATAAGCCACTAAATTCAAAGTATGGCAGCTTGAACAAATTTCTTTGTAAACTTGATAACCTCTTTGAGTGGATTGTTTATCAATTGATCCAAAAAATCCGTCAAAATTCCATTTCATTTCTTTTGGGTGGAGAGCTTTGGTATCAAGAGGATTTGAACTATGTTCACTATTTGCTAAAGCTGAAACAGCTAAAGAAAAATTTAGAGTTAAAAATATAGTTAAAAAAACTTTTTTCATTTTTTATTTTTGAATTTGATATTCGTCATCCTTGAATTTCAATGGACTTCAAGGATGACGATTATGTATTAAAATTTGTAAAACTTTTTTGTAAAATCAGCAACTTTACCATCAATAACTTTTACACCTTCTTTAGCTAAAATAGCGATTTTTTTATCAATTCCAAAAGCGTATTCACCAACTCCACCATCAGTTCTTACAACTCTGTGGCAAGGAACTTGCGGTGCGTTAGGGTTGGCGCCAACAATTTGTCCAATAGCTCGATAACCTTTAGTGCCAATTTTTTCAGCAATTGCTTTATAAGTCGTGACTTTTCCTTTAGGAATTTCTTTTAGTAAATCGTAAACTTTTTGAGCTGTTGTCATAACAGTTTTGTATTGAGTTTGCGTCGGTCTACCTCCCCTAACCCCTCCTTATCAAGGAGGGGAATAAAAGCCCCCTTTCCTTATAAAGAGGGGGCAAAATCTAATGCTTTGCTTGGTAATCTGCGTCAATAGATTCAGGCAATTCCAAAGTTTTTTCGAACTTAGGCAGCAATGGTAAAATTACTAAGAAATAACCGTAATAAAATAAAGTTGCAAAGCGAGAAGCCCAAACATACCAGCCATCTGCAGGAGATTTTCCAAGCCAGCCTAAAAAGACAAAGTTAATTACAAAAAGACAAAAAACTTTTTTGAAAATAGGGCGATAAGCGCCAGATTTTACGGTGCTTTTATCAAGAAAAGGTAAAGCGAATAATAAAGCAATTGCGCCAAACATCATCAATACGCCGCCAAGTTTATCAGGAACTGCGCGCAAAATTGCGTAAAATGGTAAGAAATACCATTCAGGTACAATATGAGCTGGAGTTACCATTGGATTGGCTGGAATGTAATTGTCGGGATGGCCTAAAGAGTTTGGATAGAAGAATAGAAAATATCCAAAAACTAAAAAGAATGCCACAAACCCAACCATATCTTTAATAGTGAAATATGGGTGGAAAGGAATGATGTCTTTTTTGGTTTTGATTTCAACGCCAGTTGGGTTGTTTGAACCTACAGTGTGTAAAGAAACTAAGTGAAGTAAAACAACGCCCACAATCAAGAATGGTAATAAGAAGTGAATTACAAAGAAGCGATTTAAAGTTGGGTTATCAACAGAATAGCCACCCCATAACCAACTAACAATACCTTCTCCAACAACAGGAATTGCCGAAAATAAATTGGTAATAACGGTTGCGCCCCAGAAACTCATTTGTCCCCAAGGTAAAACATAACCCATGAAAGCAGTTGCCATGGTAAGTAAGAAAATAATAATTCCCACCCACCATAAAATTTCACGAGGTGATTTGTAAGAGCCGTAATAAAGACCGCGAGTAATGTGAGCATAAAGAGCCACGAAAAACATTGAAGCACCAACAGCATGAATATAACGAATTAACCAGCCATAACGCACATCGCGCATGATATGTTCAACTGAATTAAATGCCATTGCGGTGTTTGGTACATAGTGCATCGCTAAAAATAATCCACTTAGAATTTGTATTACCAAGGCAATACCAGCAATTGATCCAAAGTTCCACCAATAGCTAAGATTTTTTGGATAAGGGTGTTTTAAAAAAGTATTTTCAAGCGTGCCAATAATTGGTAAACGGTCATTAACCCATTTTGCCACTTTTGATTTTTCAGTGATGCTTTTTTCAAGATCGTTTTGAATGTGATTGCTCATGTTTTATTTTTTATTTTTTCTCATTTTTGTCACTGCCCGCGGTGGCGGGAATTCAGTCTTGTTGCGCCATCTGGGTTCCAGCCTTCGCGGGAATGACAAAGTGGAGCAGCTATGACAAAATTAGCTTACTTTTGTAAAATTAACCAATTTTTATTAATGTGTCACTAACAAATTCATAAGGTGGAATTTCTAAATTTTTTGGAGCAGGGCCTTTTCTAATTCTTGCGGAAGTGTCATATTGTGAACCGTGGCAAGGGCAGAACCAGCCTTTATATTCACCTTCTTTGGCAATTGGAATACAACCTAAATGTGTACAAATTTCAATTGTAACAAGCCATTCTTCTTTGCCAGCTTTTACTCTTTCAGAATCTTTTTGCGGATCACGCAGTTCAGATAATTCAACTTTATTTGCTTCGTCAATTTCTTCTTGACTGCGTCTTCTAACTGAAACTGGCTTACCGCGCCACATTACTTTTTTTTGTTCGCCAACTTTGATGTTGGAAATATCAATTTCAACTGAAGCAAGTGCCGCCACATCTTTTGAAGGATTCATGCTATCAACAAAAGGCAAAATTGCACAAGCAAGACCAATTCCAGCAGCTGTATATGCGGTGCCAGTAAGTAATTTTCTACGATTTTCGTCTTTAACCGTTTCTTTAGTTTTTTCTTCTGGCGATAAATTAGGTTGTTCTTGTTGTGCCATTTCTAGAGGTTTTTATGAATGTTGGAATTTTTAAAAAAAAGAGGTCGCTTTTTTAGTCATCTTTTGCATATTTATCAACATAAACTTTTTCAGTCTAAATAATAACACTCTACATAGTCATCCTTGATTTTACGAAGTAAAATCAAGTATCTCATTCAGGTTCTAGCTTTCTAAGTAAAATCTCATGAGATCTTCGAACCGTAAGCGGCTCAAGGATGACGAGTTTGTTTAAAAAAATCAAATTAAAGAATAAAATGACAATTCTAAAAATAAAAAAACTTCCCAATGGTCTTGATTTGCCTTTGCCAAAATATGAAACCAAAGGCAGCGCTGGTATGGATTTATTGGCTGCAATTGATGAAAATATTACAATCAAACCAGGTGAAATAAAATTAGTAAAAACTGGCATTTCAATTGCTCTTGAAGAAGGTTTTGAAGCGCAAGTTCGTCCAAGATCTGGGCTTGCTTTGAAAAATGGTGTTACAGTTTTGAACACTCCGGGAACCATTGATTCAGATTATCGCGGTGAAGTTTGTGTGATTTTAATTAATCATTCACAAGTTGATTTTGTAATTACCAGAGGCATGAGAATTGCGCAAATGGTGATCGCAAAATATGAGCAGGCTAAGATTAAAGAAGTTTTAGATTTAGATGAGACTATTCGAGGAAGCGGTGGTTTTGGCTCCACTGGGCATTAATAAAATATCTCATGTCTCTTACTGAATTAAAAAAACAACGCTATTTGCGCAATACAATTCTTCCTGAAATTGGTGAAGAAGGTCAGGAAATATTGTTGCGTGCTAAGGTTTTAGTAATTGGTGCGGGTGGTCTTGGTTCTCCTGTTTTATTTTATTTAGCTGCTTCTGGAGTTGGCAATATTGGTGTGGTTGATGATGATGTGGTGGAGCTTTCTAACCTACAACGCCAAATAATTCACAATGAAAAAAATTTAGGACAAAAAAAAGTTTTAAGCGCAAAAGAGAAAATTTCTGCACTAAATTCTGATGTGAATTTGCAGATTTACGAATTTCGCGCTAATCATAAAAATCTTACAGAAATTGTTAAAGATTACGATTTGGTATTGGATGCGACAGATAATTTTCTCACTCGTTTTGTGATTAATGAAGTTTGTCACAAAGAAAAAAAACCTTTAATTTTTGCTGCTGTAAAAGCATTTGCAGGGCAAGTTTCGGTTTTTAAATCTTACGAAAAAAACTCTCAAAATCCTTGTTACGCTTGCTTTAACACTAATGTGGTTGATGAAAGTTTTTCTTTACCGCTTTCTGAAAAAGGAATTCTGGGGTCAGTTGCAGGCACAATTGGCGCGCTTCAGGCGACCACTACAATTAAAGAAATATTAGGAATAGGAGAAAGTTTGGTAGGTAAAATTTTGATCTGTGATTTTCTAAAAAATAACTTCAGAAAAGTTTTATTGAAGAAGAATTCTGAATGTAAGGTTTGTTCAGTCAATTAAAGGCTTTACACTGAATTTTCTACATGTGTAGAAAATTCATTTTTTAGGCGTTATTTTCTGATTTAAAAAGCATCTCATCGCTGGTCGGCATTTGTAATGCCGATCTATGTTTATTAAAATTAGAAAAGTTAGAAAATCTAAAATTTTAACAAACAAAGGTCGGGTTTGCAAAACCCAACCCAGCACTATTGCTTTGCAAACATCTTACAAAACCCACTAATTTTGCATTCCTCACATTTTGGTTTTCTTGCCTGACAAACATATCTTCCATGCAAAATCAACCAATGATGCGCATGATTCATCCATTTTTTAGGAATCGCCTTCAACAAAGCTAATTCAGTCTTCAAAACATCTGGCTCACTCACAAATCCAATGCGATTGGAAACCCTGAAAACATGAGTATCAACCGCCATTGTTGGATGTCCAAAAGCGCAATTTAAAATTACATTAGCGGTTTTTCTGCCAACTCCCGGTAATTTTTGTAATGATTCAAAATTTTCAGGAACTTCAGAAGCATACTGTTTGATTAAAATTTCTGATAAGGAAATGATGTTTTTAGCCTTGCCGTTGTAAAGCCCAATAGTGTTAATATATTTCTTTAATTTCTCTTCGCCAAGTTTTAGCATTTTTTGTGGTGTATCCGCAATTTTAAAAAGTACTTTAGTAGCCTTATTCACGCCAATATCCGTGCTTTGCGCCGACAAAACAACGGCAACCAAAAGCGTGTAATTATTGCTGTAAATTAACTCAGTTTTGGGATGAGGATTTTCTTTTTGCCAAATTTCAAAGATTTGATCAATTTTCTTTTTATTCATTTTTTTAAAAAATTTGTTTTAAAAATAATATCTTCGCTTTAGGTTCTGTATAATTGCAGATGTTAATCAAATTTAAATTTCCTAAAAAATCCAAATGAATTTTCAAAATCTTAAAAAACATCCAACTGATAAGGTTCATTTTATTGGCTTGGGTGGCATTGGTATGAGTGCTTTAGCCTTTATTTTACGAGATAAAAAAGTTGCAGTACAAGGCTCTGACATGTCAGAAAATTATCTTACGCCAAAATTGCGCGATAAGGGAGTTGAATATTTTGTTGGTCATAAAAAAGAAAATATTAACGATAATGTGGTTTTAGTGGTTAAAACTTCAATCATTAAAGACAATAATCCAGAAATTGTTGCGGCTCAGGAAAAAAATATTCCAATTATCACCAGAGCCAATTTATTGGCGCAAATTATGGCTGATAAAAAAGGTATTACAATTGCTGGAACTCATGGTAAAACAAGCACCACAGCCATGGTATCTTTAATTTTAGAAATTGCTGATCTTGATCCAACTATAATAAATGGCGGTGTCATTCATTATTTTGCCAGCAATTCAAAAAGCGGCAAAGGTGAATATTTAGTTGCTGAATCTGATGAGTCAGACGGCAGTTTTGTGGAATTGCCAAGTTTTATTGGGGCTGTTACCAACATTGAGCCAGAGCATTTGGAATTTAAGGGATATCAGGGCAGTTTTGATGTTCAAAAATCTTATTTTGAAAGATATATTTCACAAATACCAGCGCAAGGAGCTTGTGTTTTATGTATTGATGACAAAGAAGTAAAAAATCTTTATGAGAAATTAAAAGATAAGAAAAAGAATCTTATTACTTATTCAATAAAAGATGATAGCAGAGATGTAGATTTAAGAGCAAAAAATATCAAAATGGATGCTAAAGGATTATCATTTGATGTGCAGTTTAAAGATGGTCACGAAATAAAAGATATTAAAATGCCAGTATATGGTTTACACAATGCCAGCAATGCTTTAGTGGCAATTGCAATTGCTAAATTTCTAAAAATTTCTGACGAAAAAATCAAAAAAGCTTTAGCAATTTTTGATGGTGTTAAGCGCAGATTTACTAAAGTTGGTGAATATAATGGAGTTGTGATAATTGATGATTACGCACATCATCCAACCGAAATTAAAGTGGTTTTAAAAACCGCTCACGCTTTGTCTAAAGGCAAAGTTTATGCAGTTTTCCAGCCTCACAAATATAGCAGAGTTAAAGATTTATTTAATGAATTTTGTAATTCCTTTAATGATTCTGATCTTGTGATTGTTGCTGATGTTTATTCAGCGGGACAAGATGCAATTGCTGGTGCCACTCAAGATGATTTGGTAAGAGGAATTGAAAAATCTGGTCATAAAAATGTTATAAAATTATCTAGCGAGAAGAATTTAGCTAAAGTTTTGAAAAGCAGAATCAAGGCTGATGATATGGTAATTTGTCTTGGCGCTGGAACCGTTACTTATTGGGCAGCACAGCTTGCAGAACAATTGAAAAATGCATAAATAGATGACTAAAAAAGTTTCCAAAACTTTTACAATTAAAAGTTTTAATAATGCTGAAGATATGATGGTGGCTTATCCTTTGGTGAAGCAGATGTATAAGGACATGGATTTGCCAACTTACAAATCCTACATAGAAGAGATGATAAAAACTAACAGCTTTAAAATGATTACTGCTTTTGATGGAGATGAAATTATTGGTGCTTGCGGATATTGGGTGTTTTTAATGCTTTATTGCGGGCGTTATATTCAAATTTCAAATTTAGTGGTGGATGAAAAAAGCCGCAATCTTGGAGTTGGAAAAATTATGATGAATCATATTGAAGAATTAGGCAGAAAGCTGGAATGTAAAAAATTTGTTTTAGATTCTTATACTGAAAATAAAAAATCCCATTCGCTTTATTTTCGTGAAGGTTTTTATATTCGTGGGTTTCATTTTATGAAGGATTTGTAGTTTTTTAGGATAACATCGAGCAAATTTTATACTTGCGTGGACCCATCATGTGATTTGGTTATCCAATTATCATCCTGAGCGAAGTGAAGGATATCTTCCAGCTTAGAGAGATGCTTCGCTTAGCTCAACATGACAACTTTTTATTGTCACCCCGTCGCATGACGGTTCACGCAATATAAAATATTCAATACCAATGGATAGCCTCTAATCCAGTAAAAAATAAGAGATAATCAAAACTAACAAAATGCCAAAAATCAAAATCGCCAGCTTCAATGTAAACTCTGTAAAAGCCCGTCTTCCAGCTTTACTTTCTTGGTTAAAAAATTCCAATCCCGACATCGTTTGTTTACAGGAACTTAAATGTTTAGAAAAAGACTTCCCCTTCGAAGCCTTATTTGACAATGGTTATAATGCTGCCGTGTCTGGGCAAAAAACTTACAATGGCGTGGCAATTTTATCTAAATTTAAGATGGAAGATGTGGTTAAAGAATTGCCAATGTTGGATGATTCAATTGATGAACAAGCTCGCTATATTGAAGCTGTAATTCCACTTCACGGAACTGCAATTCGTGTATCTTCAATTTATGTACCAAATGGTGGTGGTGAAATTTTACCTAATCAAAATTTAACCGACACAGAAAAATTCTGTTACAAATTAAAATTCTTCGATCGTTTAAATGCGCATTTAAAGCAACTTGCCACTTATGATGAAATTCAAGTTTTTGGTGGTGATTACAATGTTGCGGTTGAAGAAATTGATGTTTTTGATCCTAAAAGCTTTGCAGGACAAGTTTGTTTTCATGAGTCTGAACGCCAAAAATTTCGCTCACTTTTAAATTTAGGTTTGGTTGATTCTTATCGCGCTCAAAATCAAGAAAGTCAGGCGTTTAGCTGGTGGGATTATCGCGGTGGATCATGGCAACATAATAAAGGTTTGCGCATCGATTATCTTTTAACCTCACCTTTAGCCGCTGATAAAATCATCGCCACAACAATTGAAGATAAAGGAGTGCGCGATCAAGAAAAAGCCTCAGACCATTGCCCTGTTTGTGTTGAGTTAGAAATTTAAAGAAGTTTCTAAATAGATTTTTAAAACCTTAATTCGCGAAGTATTCCCACGCAAAATTTCAATTTTAGATTTGGGAATTTTAAAAGTTTTGGAAAGAAACTTTATCAGTTCTTCATTTGCCTTATCATCTTCAGGAAATGCGCAGATATTAATCTTTAAATGTTCTTGATTTTTCTCATCAATAAACACCTCACCAATTTTATTTTTAGAAGAATTCGGAGTTATACCAATTATCACAATTAACTATACATTTCAGCTTCATCTTTTTGGTCTAAAATTTAGAAAAAAAACCTTCTGTATATCCTGATACAGGCGGTTTTTCTTCTAAATTTATCCTCAAAAATCTTTCGCTCAAATGTATAGTTAATTGTGATAATTGGTATTACTTTTGCAAAAAGTAAAAAATAATCCAAATGCTTCTGCAAAAAAGACATCTAACTTACTAAGTCTTGCAAAGCTCTAACTTCAAATTGGCAATCAATATTTTTATAAGCCTCAATTGCGTCAACTAAAGCTCTGGCACCAGAAATTGTGGTGCTGTAAGTAATGCCTTTCATTAAAGCGGTGCGGCGAATTGAAAAACTATCTTTAGTGGCTTGTGCGCCTTCAGTGGTGTTAATTACCAATGAAATTTCTTTGCGCTCAAGCATATCAACCACATGTGGCTTATCTTCAGTAATTTTATTCACAATTGTCACGGCAATATTATTCTCAGCTAAAAATTTTGCCGTGCCTCTTGTGGCAACAATATTAAAGCCAATTGTAACTAATTTTTTAGCAATTTCTGGCAGATGTTTTTTATCAGAATCTTTCACCGAAATAAATGCTAATCCAGAAGTTGGAAGCCCTGAACCAGAAGCAACTTGAGCCTTAGCAAAAGCTAAAGGAAAAGAAATATCAATTCCCATAACTTCGCCAGTAGACTTCATTTCAGGGCCTAAAATTGTGTCAGTATTGCTAAATCTGGCAAAAGGAAAAACAACTTCTTTTACTGAAAAATAATTAAGTTTTTTCTCTTTTAATTTAAAATCTTTTAATTTGGCACCAACCATAATTAAAGAAGCAATTTTGGCAATTTGAATATTAGTTGCTTTAGCCACAAATGGCACAGTACGAGAAGCTCTTGGATTAACTTCTAAAACATAAACCACACCATTTTGAACGGCATATTGCACATTCATCAAGCCTTTTACATTCAAGGCTAAAGCCATTTTTACAGTGGCTTTCTTAATTTCTTCAATAACTTCTTGAGATAAAGAGTAAGGTGGAATTGAACAAGCAGAGTCACCAGAGTGAATCCCAGCCTCTTCAATATGTTGCATAATTCCCGCCACAAAAACTTCTTCGCCATCGCATAAAGCATCAACATCAACTTCAACTGCATCAGTTAAAAATTTATCAAGCAAAAGCGGACCACTTTCAAAAACTTCAGAATATTCAACTAAATATTTCATTAAATAGCCTTCATCATAAATAATCGCCATGCCTCGTCCACCAAGCACATAAGAAGGTCGAACAACTACAGGAAATCCAATTTCTTTAACTTGTTCAATTACCTGTTTTGTAGAATAGGCAATGTAATTTTGCGGTTGATTTAATTCTAATTTTTGTAGAAGTTTTTTGAAACGATCACGATCTTCAGCTAAATCAATCATATCTGGCGAAGTACCAATAATAGGAATATTTTCATCTTGTAAAAACTTAGCAAGCCCAAGAGGCGTTTGACCTCCGAACTGTACATTAACCCCCAGCAATTCACCATTAGTCATTTCTTTTTTAATAAGCTCAATAGTATCTTCTGCTGTTAAAGGCTCAAAATAAAGGCGATCAGAAGTGTCATAATCAGTTGAAACTGTTTCAGGGTTGCAATTAACCATAATGGCTTCAATGCCAACTTCTTTCAAAGCGAAAGCGCAGTGAACACAAGTGTAATCAAACTCAATTCCTTGCCCAATGCGGTTTGGGCCACTTCCTAAAATTACAACTTTTTTTCTGTTAGTAGGATTCGATTCGCAAGATGATAGGTTGTTTTCTTCTGACATTTTTTGAGTTATTTTGGAAAAATTAAGAAAAGTTTTTATTTGGGCATGTTAAAAGAATAAATTTTATTCTAAAGAAAGAATTTTATCTAGTTTGCTAAATAAAATCTTTTTGTATTTTATAACCTGCCTGCCTAAGAGAGATAAATGGATTAAAGAACAAGAAAGTAAATAATAAATTAATTAACAATGACAGAAACAAGCGATTTGAGATTTTTTACTAATTCAAATAATGATTCTCTTTGCAACAGCCCCAAAATGGATAATAAAGTTTTGAAGAAAAAGAATAAAAAAGAAGTAAAAGAAAAAGCAATTGAAGTTACCCTTTGGGAAGCAGCTAATAAATTGAGAGGAAGCGTTGAGCCTGCCGAATACAAACACGTTGTATTAGGATTAATTTTCTTAAAGTTTGCCAGCGACAAGTTTGAAGAACATAGAGCCAAATTGATCGCCGAAGGCAAAGAAAAATATATTGAGAAGCCTGAGTTCTACAATATGAGTAATGTGTTTTTCTTAGAAGAAATTTCACGATGGAGCTACATAGTAAAAAAGGCAAGACAAAATGATATTGCCTTAATCATTGACACAGCCCTACACACTATTGAGAAGGACAACAAAGCATTAAAAGGTGCTTTGCCCGACAATTACTTTTCTCGTTTGGGTTTAGACATTACCAAACTTGCATCTTTGATTAGCGAAATTGATAGCATAAACACACTCAAAGACAAAGGACAAGATTTGGTTGGGCGCGTGTATGAATACTTCTTAAAAAAGTTTGCGATTGCAGAAGGCAAAGGTAAAGGAGAATTTTATACGCCAAAGACAATTGTAAGTCTTATTTCAGAAATGATTGAGCCATACAAAGGAATTATCTATGACCCTGCTTGTGGTTCGGGTGGTATGTTTGTTCAATCCATTAAGTTTATTGAAGCACACCATGGAAACAAAAAAGAAGTTTCTATTTACGGACAAGAATACACAAAGACAACTTACAAGCTGGCAAAGATGAATCTTGCCATAAGAGGTATTTCTGCCAACCTTGGCGAAAAAGATGCCGATACTTTTGCCGACGACCAACACAAAGACCTCAAAGCCGATTACATAATGGCAAACCCACCTTTTAACCAAAAAGATTGGCGAGCCGAAAACGAATTGAAAGACGACCCGAGATGGAGAGGTTATGATGTGCCACCAAAAAGCAACGCCAATTATGGTTGGATTTTGAATATGGTTTCCAAGCTTTCAGAAAACGGAATTGCAGGTTTTATTTTGGCAAATGGTGCTTTGAGTGGCGGTGGTGAAGAATATAAAATCCGCAGAAAGCTGATTGAAAACAACCTAGTTGAAGCCATTTTGGTATTGCCCCAAGATATGTTTTATACCACTAACATTAGTGTTACGGTTTGGATATTGAATAAAAATAAAAAAGCACATAGCCGAAGCATTGGCGATGAGCAGCGCCATTATCGAAACCGTGAAAAAGAAATTCTGTTTATGGATTTGCGACAAATAGGCGAACCATTTGAAAAGAAATTTATACAATTTAGCGAAAAACACATTAAAGACATCGGTAAAACTTACCACACTTGGCAACAAGAAAAGAATAACTACAAAGACATTCCCGAATACTGTTACTCTGCTTCTTTTGATGAAGTAGCCAAAAAAGATTTTTCGCTTGTACCAAGTAAATACATTGAGTTTGTGAACCGAGATGAGAACATTGACTTTGATGAGAAAATGCAAAGCCTGAAAGGCGAATTTGTGGATTTATTGAAAGCCGAAACTACTTCAAAAAATGATTTACTAACCGTGTTTAAAGAATTGGGTTATGAAATCAAATTATAAAAGAATTGGTGAAAATATCAGGCTTGTTGATGAACGAAACAAAGGGCTGCAAGTAAAACAGCTTTTGGGTTTAAGCATTTCAAAACAATTTATTCCTTCTGTTGCCAATATCATTGGAACAGATATGGAAAACTATAAAATCATTCGCAAAAATCAATTTGCTTGTAGCACAATGCAAGTAAGGCGTGATAAAAAAATGCCAGTTGCTTTGTTGCAAGAAGTTGACGAAGCTATTATTTCACAAGCCTATCCAATTTTTGAAGTAAAAGACCCAAAAGAACTTTTGCCCGAATATTTAATGATGTGGTTTACTCGTTCTGAGTTTGACCGTGAGGCTTGTTTTCACGCAGTTGGAGGAGTTAGAGGAAGTTTAGAATGGGAAGATTTTGAAAATTTGCAATTACCCATCCCCACCATCACGAAACAACGCGAAATAGTAAAAGAATATAACATCATCCAAAACCGCATTGCCCTAAACCAGCAACTGATACAAAAACTCGAAGAAACCGCACAGGCTATTTAGTCCCCACTGAAGTACCCATTTCTAAACCCTAACCCCCAAACCTTCCATCAAAATATTTTCCAAAACACAAAAAATCCTAGAAACTACCCCAAAAACCCTTGATAAAATTTGAGTCAAAAA
>Ga0214919_10005903_pt1 | contig 17060 bp, 26 predicted proteins | sample LL1503_MetaG_FD_177994 | JGI IMG/M metagenome (GOLD analysis project Ga0214919, IMG submission 177994) | Freshwater microbial communities from Lake Lanier, Atlanta, Georgia, United States - LL-1503 | ecosystem: Environmental > Aquatic > Freshwater > Lake | place: USA: Georgia | collected...
TTTTACGGGCTCTAATGGGGTGTGTTTCTGATGGGGCTGCATAGTTTCGACAGGGCAACAAGTAACAGAATGGACAGCACATCAGCAACGATGTAAAAAGAAGAAAATAAAGTAAACGCAAACGACTCACAGTTCGCATTAGCAGCCTAAACACTGCTTAGGGTTTTGGTTGGTTTCCTCGTAACAGAATAACCAACCTTTTATATTATGATGGAGTGATATTGTGCCTTTAATTTTAGAAGATGTTCGTGTAGAACCAATCCAAGAAATTAAGATTGTGACAGAACCAACAATTATGAAGATAGAAAATTCTTCAGTAAATGGTAATGAATTGCTGTTTATCTTTTTGTTGTTTGGTATGTTGTATCTTTTCCGTGTTCAGTTGTTTTATCTATTGACATTGATTGCAAAAGTCAGTATAATAGCATTGTTTGCTTATTCAACATATGTCCTATTCAGATAATGGCAAATTATAAAAGAAAAAAACCAAGAAGAAGTTGTAAGTGTACCTTGTGTACCAATTTTAGATGGTTGGGTAATTCAGCCGCAAAAAAGAGAATTTCTGATATTCGGAATGATGACAAGTTTAAATCATACAAGGAAACAGAGTGAAAGTTTATAGAAGTAATTACCGACACCATTGGGTGTCGCCTTACACCATTCTCAAAGTAATTTGCTTTTGGGAAAAAGATGATGATGTGTTTTATAACCATGAAGATGTGCCTGGTCACAAATACGACAAGTGGGTTAATTTTCTAAATCCATTTTGTGTTGCATGGCAAAAGTTTCTTGATTTTGTTCATCCAGAAATTAAATATGTGAAGATTGACCGATGGGATACTTGGTCAATGGATCATACTTTAGCTGATATCATTCTGCCAATGTTGAAACAGTTACAAGAAACCAAACATGGTGGTCCGTTTGTTGATGATGACGATGTACCAGATGAATTAAAGTCTACATCAGCACCAGCAAAAGAAAATGAATGGGATACAGATGATAATCATTTCAAACGATGGGATTATGTACTTGATGAAATGATTTTTGCCTTTGAATGTAAAGTTGATGATACATGGCAAGATAAGTTTAGTTCTGGTGAATTCGATAAGAAGACAGTTGCTTGTAAATGGGATGAAAATGGTAAAGCAACAATGTATCAATGGATTGATGGACCAAATCATACCTATAAATTAGATTTTGAAGGTATGCAAGAAGTACAAAAACGAATCACAAATGGTTTCCGTTTGTTTGGTAAATACTATGAAGCGCTTTGGGACTAAAATCTGGAGACTGTGGGCAAAAGCTTTAGGAGAAAAAGCATCAACAAATGACAATGAAGCAGATAAGATTGCCATTGTTCGTTCAATCATTGTGTTAATATACATAGTGACTAATTTTGTAATTATTGCCGGTGTTTTGCGACATTGGAATGACTAAATAGATGTGCTACTAAACACACAACAGTAGCACAACACACAAACACACTAAGGAGTGCATTATGTCTAATATGACACCGTTCGAGATTCGCCTCGAACTACTAAAAATGGCGAAAGATATGCTTACCGATGACTACTATGGTAAGCGTGAAATCATTAGCAATAGTTGGCATGCCAAACTAGAAATTGCTAAAATCAATGGGGGAGAGTTACCTGAACATCCAGGTTTTCCATTATTCCCCTCCGAAGCAGAAATCATTTCAAAGGCTCAAACCCTAAATGGTTTCGTTTCAAACATCCCACTAGAAACAAAGACTACACCTAAAAAGTCTACCACCTGATGGGCGAGAAGAGCGCACTCTTCTCGGGTGCGCTCTCCTTTCAACACAAAGGAGTAAGAATGAAATCCAGTTTTTTAATTTGTGTTGCCGCTGTTGCGGTAATACTTACAATAAGTTTTGGAATGGCATCACAGATACGATATGACATCCCTTTTAAAACCAAATTCAACAATTTGTCGCCAGAGGCAAAAGCAGAAGTTGAATGTTTAGCAGAAAATATTTACTTTGAATCTGCCTACGAACCAAAACAAGGACAAATTGCTGTTGCATTTGTTACCTTGAACAGAGTTAATTCCGGTTTATTTGAAGCCAATATCTGTGGCGTAGTGAAACAAAAAATCAGGAATGTTTGCCAATTTTCTTGGTACTGCGAAGATAAAGCTCACCGCATTTCAACGGAAAAACGCTTGACATCCACCCCCAATTCGTTGTATAATGACATTAGAGAATTAGCAGTAAGTGTATATATTAATTATGAACGAATGATAGACCCATCCAATGGCGCTTTATTCTACCACGCTGACTATGTTAGTCCTGGATGGAAAAACATGCGGACAACTGCCGTTGTTGGCCGCCACATATTTTACACTAAAACAGGAAAAGGAATATGAAAATGCCAGTTAAAATAGAATATCCAACACCAACTATTGTGTCGTTGACATTAGTGTTGTTGGCAGCAATATTTGGATTTGGTTACTATAGTATAAGTGATAGAACTCTTATGGCACAGAACATCGATAATGCGATTGCAAAAGGAATTGATCCATTATCAGTAAGATGTTCATATGCAAAGAGTGACGATATTATTTGTGTGGCTTTTGCTTCATCAGCACAATCTCACAATACAGGTGTGACAACAGTTAAGAAATAATTTTTAGGAGTATATTATGGCTATTCAGCAAGTGAGTGTTAATCAAATTTCAAACCCAGCAGACCGTGAAAAGTTGTTGAAAGTAATCCGTGAGGTGTCTGATTCAATGGCACGGGCTCAGGGTGAGAAAGAATATATCCGTGAAGCAATTACGGATATCAGTAAAGAATTGCAACTACCTAAAAAGATTGTTGCGAAGATGGCGAAAGTTTACTTCAAACAAAACTATGATGAGGAAGTTGCTGTGCAAGACCAATTTGAAACTCTTTATGAAACGATTGTAAAATGAAATATATCTTTAAACAAATAGACAATATCTCTGGACATAATACAGAGACCACAGTTGAATTTAATGCCGACACACTATCAAGTGTACTCGAACAGTTTGAATTATTTCTCCGTGGTGCAGGTTTTTATCCATCAGGCAAATTAGATTTCATTGATGAAAATGGCTGTGAAGAATGGCATAATGAAGAGTTTGAAACACCTGTTCATCCATGGACACAAACATTGCGAGATGATGTTGAGTGGCCTTTCCCAAAACAAAAACAACCAGAATCAATCTATGATGGCGATTTAAATTCACCAAGTGCAGGTGCTACTACGCACCCATGGCAAAGTGTAGCGCCATCTGTTGCAATGCAATGGACTGTAGACCAATTGATGAAGAAACCTTCTGAGAATTGTTCAGTCTGTGGTATCAGTTTAGAAACAATGAAGAATCAAAAATGCTGGGATGCTAAATGCCCAAAAGGAAATGATGCCTACTAAAGATGAGATGGCAAAATTTGCCAAGTCTATAGAGTCTCTTGTTGCAAATACTGATTACAATTACATAGAAGCGATTGTAGAACATTGTAAAACTACTGGACTTGAAATTGAAGTAGCTGCAACATTGATTAACTCTAATCTAAAATCTAAGATTGAAGCAAACGCAATGGATAATAATATGTTGAAAGACAAAGGTGCTAGATTGCCAATATGACTGGTTATGAAACATTCGAAATTTATCAGGCACTCAAACTACACTTTACATCAGATTCTTACGATTACTTCAAATATAATGGTAAAACAAATGTTAGTGTAACTGCTTTTGAAAACAGAAAAGACAAATATCATTTTTACAAATTGTCTCGTAAATGTACCAACAAAGATGATTTGATTAATTTTATTGTTGCCAATTTTGTTGAAGATGAGAAGTCTTGGGTAGGTAACCTATTAATGGAAGAAGCGGATATGAATTACCGAAAGAGACAAAAGGTGATTCAGTCGTTGTCGTATACTTTTGAGAATGATTTAACGAAAATATTTGATGGTTGTTCTAATCCCAATGACTTAATTGTTGTGCATGATGGTGACTATCCTAGTCTATTGACGAAGACTTTACAGAGAGATATACAGATTGAAACCTTGTGTATTCTTAATGACATTCTTGGATTCTTTCCTATGTGGTCTAAGAAGATATCAGACACTATTCGGTGGCCTGAATACAGGCGAAAATGCACCAAGTATGCCACATTTCTCCCAAAGGATAGTGTAAAATATAAACTTATATTGAAAAAGGTGATTACAAATGGCAGTATGGTCAGTTAAACCCGATTGGAAAAAATCTATTATTGAACGACAAATCTGGACAAAAGAAGGTGTCGCAGGTTATATCGCACATGAAATTTGTTGGCGCTGGGGTGAATTTACAGTAACAACTGATGATGACACTCCACCAAATTTAGAAGAAGGTGTTGATATCTACTCTTGTGGTTATGATGCAGAGTTAATTGAATTGAATGATGGTTGCTGGGAAGAAAGTGATGTTGATGTTCAAGATGAAGAATTGCGAAATGAAATTGAAACTTTCCTAGAAGAAAACTCAATCTTTGACCTTGAAGAACTTGGTTGGGATTTAGAAGATACTGAGATGATTATTAACTGTGAAATGACAATCGAAATGATTGAACCGACCGGTGAAGTTGAAACACCGAAAGATGAACCTACTAAACAATGGCCTTATTGAAATGATTGATAAAATTTACCTCGACATGGATGGTGTTCTGTGTGATTTCGAAAAACGATATACAGAATTGTACAATGAAGCACCAAATTCAAGCAGGGACAAAAAGAATTGGTCTAAAAACTGGACTGACTTTGTTATGACGAAACAATTTGAAACCTTGGATATCTTTCCAGGTGCAATTGAATTGTTACTATATGTAAGACGAACAGAATTACCAATTGAAATACTAACCTCATCTGGCGGTGTAAAATACCATGACTTAGTTGCCGAACAGAAAGATATTTGGTTAAAGAAACAAGGACTCGCATACAAACGAAATGTGGTTCCTGGAAGAAGTTTGAAAGCGGCATATGCAACTCCTGATAGAATCTTAATTGATGATACAGAAGATGTAATTGTTGCCTTCAACAAAGCAGGAGGCATCGGTATACTTCACAAAGAAGTCGGTGAAACTCTGCAAACATTAGATAGTGTGCTTGCAAAGCAACTAAATAATGTGATATAATGATACTGTGAACAAAACGCTATACAATAACATACATTTTATACAAGGAAATAATATATGAGTTCTTTCGCAAACCTCAAAAGAAGTCGCAATGATTTGGATAAACTAACCAAAGCAATTGAAGACACCACATCTCCCACTTCTAAAGAAGCTGGGTCAAAAGACGATACCAGACTCTGGCAACCTACTGTTGATAAAGCAGGCAATGGCATGGCAGTTATTCGCTTTCTTCCCGCACCTGCGGTAGACGGTGATGATGCATTACCTTGGGTTCGTAGATTCGACCATGGATTTCAAGGTCCAGGTGGTTGGTATATTGAAAACTCTCTGACAACTCTTGGTCAAAAAGATCCAGTATCAGAGTACAACACTACATTATGGAATTCTGGTATCGAAGCAAACAAAGATATTGCACGGAAACAAAAACGCCGTTTGCATTATATTGCTAACATCTATGTGATTTCAGACCCAAGTAATCCTCAAAATGAAGGTCAAATCAAACTGTTTAAGTTTGGTAAGAAAATCTTTGATAAGATTACAGAGGCGATGAATCCAGAATTCGCTGATGAAACACCAATCAACCCATTTGATATGTGGGAAGGTGCTAACTTTAAGTTGAAGATTCGTAATGTTGAAGGCTATCGTAACTATGACAAATCAGAATTTGCTGATAAGTCTGCATTACTTGATGGTGATGATGAGAAACTTGAAGCACTTTGGAAGAAAGAATTTTCTCTCAAAGAATTTACCGACCCATCCAACTTCAAATCATATGAAGTATTGAAGGCGAAACTTGATAAAGTTTTAGGCTTTGATGGTGGTTCTTCTGTAAAGACTAAGGCAGAAGATGCCGTCTTTAAAAAGTTTGATGATGAAGATGTTTCAGTAATCGATAAAAAGATTGTTGAACATGATGACGAAGACTTAGATTACTTTAAGTCTTTAGCAGAAAAAGAGTAAAATCTTTTATGCAAATTAAACCCCGCCTTGTGCGGGGTTTTTTTATTATGCAACTGGTCTTAACAGATAACGCATTAAGTCACCATTATATGGATTGATAGAGTTACCTCCACTTCCATTAGAACCACCCATTACTGTATTATTTGTTGGTGCATTAACAACAGTTGTTCCACCACCCATAAGTCTATATTGTTGTTCCATTACAGAAGATTGTGCCATAGTTAAAGTTTTACCTGAACTCGCTGAGGATCCAGTAAATGATGGCGTTGATGATGCAGATGCTAAAGTAGTGGTTGGTGCACCACCAATAGCAGCATAAATTGCATTTTTATAATTGGTATTTGTTGCCTTCATACCCTCATCAAAATTACTGTTTTGTTTTCCTGTCACCCAAAGATTTAGCGCTTTATCTAATGGTAATCTAGAATATTTTGGAGTCATCCACAAAGCTCTTTGTGCATTTACACCATCTTGTAATGTTGGGAATTTAGCAAATAGTCCTTTAACTTTACCAACTCCTCTTCCTGTTGTATCTAATTCTCCGCCATATTTTCTTTGCCAAGGATCAAATAACATATTCCCTGGATTATTCAAATCATATGATATTGTTCCTGGTCTAAAACCTTCTTGTTTCCTTTGTGCAGCAAAAAATGCATCTTGCTGTTCGATTGTTAAATCTGCAAAAGTCGTTGTTGATGGATCTATTGCACCATTGTTTGGCATTGACCCACTTGATGGTGTTGGTGATGTAGCTCTAGTTCCTGCTCGAGTTTTATAAGCACTCATAGTTCCTGCTTGTGTACTTGCTGTACTCTTTACTGGTGTTGCAGGTGAAGGAGCGGGTCCTCCAGTAAATACACCATTTGCATCATAACTACCTTCAATTTCTGTTGATACTTTATTTTCTACAGGAGTTGGAGAAGTATCATCTGATGGTAAATTATTATATTCTTGCCAAAGTTCATATAATGCCCAAGCATCCCAAAGAGTAAAACCAATTGTTATGGCTGCACTAATCCAACCTGCAAATGGAACAGTTGCCATTGCGCCAGCGGCAGCTAACTTCACACCAATTCTCGCAAACAGTTTAGGTGATTTTTTTGCAACCCATGCTAAGAATTTACCCCATTTACTTGTTGGTGGAGTTGTTGCAACATCTAGAGCTGTATGTGCTACACCTTGTGCTACTTTGGTCGTTGAGGATATAGTTCCCGCAACAACACCGACAGCAAGCGGTGCTGCGGTAACTGCAAGAGCTTCTTTTTTATCAGATACTTGTTTCTTTAGTTGTTTCTCTTCTACTGCTTGTTGTACTTCTTCCGCAGTTGGATCAACTCCAGTTTTTGATTTTATTTCAGCTGCTGTATTATCTGCTAATTCTTTTTTCTCTTTATCTGATAGAGTATTTCCTTTACCCCAATTCCAATTTTTTAATCCTTGATAAGCTTCTGCACCTGCCCAAGCAACTGTAGCACCAATTGCAAGTTTATCCATTCTACTCATTTTTGAACCTGGTGCATGACCCGGTCCGCCTGGTAAACTTGGTCCACCACCCAATCCAGACATTCTTCTTGCAGCTGCAAACATAGCAGCTTCTAGACCCGCCATTGCTAGTTTCATTGTAACGATAGCACCAACTAATATTGCAGCACCAGTTGCAAGTTGTTTTTTGTAGTCTTCACCAAAAACTGTAGTGAAGAAACTATCAAATGCTTTATTTACAGAAGCTTTAAATTCTGCATCTGTAAAATATTTACCGATACCATTCATTATCATTAATAGTAATCCACCTTTAAGCAAACCACTAACAATACTTTCTATGATACCACCAAATGACATCCCCAAAAGTCCTGCTAAGAATCCACCGCCTTCTTTTTTCTCACCAGCTGGTGTTGGTGTTAATCCACCACTATTCTTTTTGTATTGTCCTTCATACTGAGATTCTCTATCACCAGCTCTTTTGAAAAACATATCTGCTTTTGTTGACGGAGTGCCACCAGATAATTTAACCATCTTCTGCATATTCATACGCATTAGATTCATATCTCTTGCCATTGCAGGAAGAACAACAGTATTTTTTGCAGTTAATTTACTATCAACTCCAATGCGAGTCAATTTTTCTTCCATTGATTTTGATACACCACTATCAGAACCACCCGCACCTCTTATCGCTTCTTTATTACCACCATACTTGTATCGTTTACCAAACATTTTTTCAAATGCAGCTCCACTAACACCAGTTTGTGGTAATAAACCTCGAATGTCGGTCTTCTCTTTAAGTCTTGCGCCTGAAGCGGACACAAGTGCGCCAAGAAGACCTTTAGTCTTTAGTTCTTTTCTGTAAATATCTGCTAGTCTTGAATCTGCCATTTTTTATCTCTTATTATTAGCGGCCTGTTGTTCCATTCTCTGCTTCTCTTCTTCTAAATGCTGTGCCAACATTGTGACATATATTTCTCGTTCCCAAGGCATCATGTTGTCAAGTTCTGTAAGACTGTATTTGTGATGTTGCATCAATGCAAAATTAGTCTTATAGTAATTGCCTAGGTTATCATGGTATAAATTTATGCGAAAAAACTTTGCACACCCTCCAGTGTGATGTTCTCTTGGTAACCACACTTCTTACATTTGTAATCAATCTTCTTTTCAATCTTTGGCATAGTATCAAAGAAATTTCGAATGTTCTCTAAATCTTTTTGTTGTAGATTATCCACAAACTCTATGATTTCATCTCTTGTATTATCTTTCATATGATATACAGTATCTTCATCATACACTTGTTCGATTGATGCATAAATTAAATCCATAATAACATCAGCGTCTTCTCTGCCTGCTGATTTTTGCATCAACTCAAAAGTTGGATACCGCATAATGATGCCAACTTTATCTGTCAATTGAAACTTTTTCGTATGACCTTCGGTGATAGTTGGTTGAATTTCCAACACATTGAATGATACTTCATTAATTGTACCACAGTCTTTATCTTCACCTTTGTCATCTTTTACAATATTATTGCATCGATATTTGAGATTAACAACTTCTGAAACAGACCTTGCTCTCAGATGCATAAACAAATATTCTAAATCAAATACAGGCAACGCATCAACATCGATATCACTCAATACGCAATTCTTTAATACTTGCCTAATGACTTTGATTGTTGCTTCAACATCATCATTCTCTGTGTTCATCAGAAATAGTTTTTGTTCTTTTACTAAAAATGGTCTGAACTGAACCACTTTGCCAGTTGATATAAGTTTCACTTCATAAATTGGCGTGTCTATCTTAGGTAACATAATGTCCTCACTTTATTAAAAATTTAAGTTAATGCTTTACCAAAAGGTAATATCTTATTGAGACCAACTCCAAATAGAGCGGCTGCAGCTGCAGCGATATCGTAACCTCCGGTATATACTGGTTTGTATCTTTGATAGGCAAATTGTACAGATAGTCTGTGAAATCCGTCTTCAGACCAACTCAATGGTTGTGCTGATATTCCAATTGGAAACGCATCAATCAATTCAACTGCATATATTTGCTTAATAAAATCATCATACTGAATCACCTTGATTGGTGTCATGTATCTTGTTTTTTCATCTTTTGCATATCTCATATTGTTTGTGTCGGATGGCATAATTGCTTCTATCCATCTATCAAATAATTTTCTTTCCCAAAACTCATTAGTGCATAAGAAAGTCAAAGTCATTTCATTGTACTGTGATTGATATGGTACTTTATAAGTTGGACCATATACTTTTGCTTCGTGTGTCATTAATGTTCTACCAGGCAATTCTGCGGTTTCACATTGTAATGCAAGATATCTTGATAGTGTAGAATTTGCACCAACTGGAGATTGTCCAGTAGCACTACCAATTGCATCTGTTACTGTACCAAAGATTGCATTTGGTAAATTCAATAAGTTTTCAATAATGTTGTTTGGTACGAAATCTGAAATGTATTTTGGTAATGGAATAACGACTTCAAATCTAGATGGTTTTGCAGGACCATCTTTTGAACGCATATGCGACAAAAATAAATTTGGAGAGAATGACATTAGAATTTTTTCCTTGAATCTGCGTAAACTTTACTAGTAGTGGCACCAACAAATGTTTCAACTGGTAACATTGCGGCAATGTCCCATTCATCTGCGGAGATTTCTAAAAATCTTGATTGTATATGTGTAAACAAATATCTCTTAATACATGGTGTTGCCTCAAATGCTTTTGATGCACCAGCAAGGTAACTATAACTCACTCTTAATTTTGTTTTGGAATCATAGTTATCATTTGTTGCAGTTTCACTTAATTTGTCTAAAAGAATCAATCTTTGTTTTGGGTGGATGTAATGTAAATTCAAACCCAAGAATCCATCTTTATATGATTCGATAGGAATCACAAGTGGAAATCTATCATAGTATGGTAATGTATCTTTTGTCTTTGGGTCGTAAAAGTAAAAGTACATTTTACCAATAGTTGAATTTCCTCTTAATCTATTTCTATCTGCCATTAATGCTCTTGATGTTGGAGTCAATTCTTTCACTTTGGCACGAAGCCAAGTCCGTGCATTATTTGTGCCTGTAGAAAGACCCTCTTTCGCAAGAGATAGTTTGATTCTGTCTATTAGTTTTGCCATTATCTATTTATCTCAAATGCCTATGTCTTTTTCAGTTAGCACTTTGAATTGCCATCCGTGTTCTTTACAGAATAAGTCTGCAGCCCGCCACTTTTCTTGATTGATTGCATAAGTTGCCGCCTCTTGTAGATATCGTTTAGTTTTTCTTTTTTGTTCAGGTTTTACTGTTTGTTTTTGGGGTTTTATTTCAATGACAACAGTAGATTCTGTGCCATTCTTTTGTTTCAATCTGACAATAAAATCTGGAAAATATCTGTGTATTTTTTGGTCGATTGGTGACTTGTACTTGATGATAAGTTCTTCAGATGCCCACCAAATGACACTTGGATTCTCATCTAACCATTTCATCACCCTAAGTTCCCATGAGGAACGGTAGACTACATTCGCAGAATCGCCTTTATATTTGCTTCGATGTTTTGGGGTAAACCACCCTTTATATGACATAAATAGTCTCCATATGTATGATAAATATATCTAGTTAACCTATAGGACAATAAATGGCGGGACTATTAAGCTTTCTTTCAGACATTGGTGTACAAGCCGGCGGTCAGCCATCATTAACTGGTCCGCTATCTTCGTTATTAAAGAGTCAATACGGACTATCAAATCTACGATATCCGTCTGATTTATCTGCTTCTGATAAAAATCACTACATCACTATTACCATATTTGAACAAAGAAACACTCAATTTCAAAACGACCCAGCATTAGATGCAAGTGGAAAACAAGCATTAGCTGGTGCATATGGATATGATTTAAGTTCTGCCGCTGTTAGAGGTGCAGCTGGAGAAGCAGGTCAAGCACTCGTTGGTATAGTTAATAAAGGTATTGATTTACTTGGTCAAGGTGCAAACTTGTTAGGAATAAATCCACAGAGTACAGAACAAGCACAAGCTGGCGCACAAACTTTGACTGGATATGCTAATGATGTTTTTGGTGCAGCTGGTAACCCAATGGGATTAAGAGCGACAGGAAAAATAACCACAACAATTTCTCTTTATATGCCAGACACTTTAGTGTTTGACCATCATCAAGGTTATTCAGATGTTGGTATGGGTGGTGAATTACTGACAGGTCTTGCTGCTGGTGGAAAATCAATCGCTGATATTGTTAACGATCCAGGTTCAGGTGATAAATTTAAACAAGCAGTAACAAATCTTAGTCCATTTGCTTTAAGTATTCTTGCAAACAAAAGTGGTGGTTTTGGAAAAACATTATTTACCGCTGCGACTGGTGTTGTACAAAATCCAATGTTGGAAATGATATACACAACACCATCATTCAGAACATTTAGATTTGATTTTCAATTTTATCCAAGGTCACAAAAAGAATCTGAAGAAGTACAAAACATTATAAGAGAATTAAGATTTCATCAAGCACCAGAAGGTCTAGTTGCATCAAATGGTTTCTTTATGGTTCCACCTTCTGAGTTTGGTATTAATTTTTATTATAATGGTATTGAGAATCCAAATATTCCAAAACTAGGTATTTGTGTTTTGGAGACATTGACTGTTGATTATGCACCAAGTGGTTTCTCTGCATATGAAGTTCCTGGACAATCTGCGACAAGAGGTGGAACTGGTATGCCAGTTGCTATTAGAGTATCATTACAATTCAAAGAAACTGAGATTAGAACAAAGGCTTCTTATGATAGAGAAGATGGTTTGAATCGCACTAAAACTGATAGCAGATCCCAAAATGAACAGATATATGCAAAAAGTTTGGGTGATTTTAATCCACCATAAGGTTAACTATGTCAAAATATTTTAATTTTTTTCCCAATACACTCTATACAGTTGATACAATAACTGGTGACGCTGTTAAAAATATAACGGCAAGATTTTCATTTGAAGAAAGTTTTAAAAATAACACCTCTGTATGCTATGAATATAATATACAAGATAGTGATACACCTGAGATTATTGCTTCAAAATTTTATGGTGATCCAGAAAGACATTGGGTTGTTTTGATGTTTAATGATATTAATGACCCACAATTTGATTGGCCAATGGACTACAGAACACTTATTAGTTTTGTAGATGAAAAATACAAAAATCAAGCCAATACAGGACAATCTGGTTCAAATTGGGCACAATCGCATACACATGGATATTACAAGGTTGAAACAAGAACAACATTAAGTACAAATACTGTTGTCACAAATAAATTTGAAGTTGATTCAAATACCTATGCAACGATTAACGCAACAAACAATGACATATTGTTGGCAGATGGTAACACTATTAGAATTCAAATCTCAAAACAAACACAGTCATACTATGATTATGAGATGGAATTAAATGAATCAAAACGAAGAATAAAATTATTAAAACAAGAATTTATACCTAATATAGAAGCAGAGTTTAGAAGAGTGATTGCATAATGGCAGTTGTTAATATTAAACAAACAACGCAATTTAGGATTAAAAAATTAGCCCTAAATTCAAAATATGGAACTATAGATTTAAGTGCTATTTTTGAAGAGATAAACATCTTTGATAGTATTTTAAATCCTTGCATGTCTGGTAATATTGTCATCAAAGATGCTATTGGTTTGGCAAAAAAATTAGTATTTGATGGTAGTGAATATTTGGATATTAGTATATCTAAGGATAATGAGGCAAGCACTGGTCAAGGCACTAACATAACAAGAACTTTTAGAATTTTTAAATTTAGTGATAGAAAAAACATAAATCAAAATTCAGAAATTTACATTTTACATTTTGCATCTGAAGAATTAATTTATTCTGAGCAACAAAAAGTTAATCAGGCATATAATGGTGTTTATTCGGATATTGCAACTTCTGTGCTTAGAGATTATTTAAAAGTTCCTAACAATAAGATAGCAATAATTGAAAAGACTAAAGGCATTCACAATTCTGTTGTGCCGTTATTATCACCTATTGATTCTATGAATTGGTTGGCAAAAAGGTCTGTTAGTGGTAACAATTTAGCTGATTTTTTATTTTTTGAAAATCAATATGGTTTCAATTTTGTGTCGTTGAATAAATTGTTTTCTATAAAACCTCTTTTTGCAATTAATTTTTCACCAAAAAATATATCTGATAGTGTTGCTGGTGAATTTTTTGGTGTAAGAGACTATAACATCAGTACCGCATTTGACATTTTAGAAAATACAAGAAATGGTTTCTATTCAAATCGTTTTATTGGATTTGATGTTCTAACAAGAACTGTTGTTGAATCGGATTTAGGTATTAAAAACCATTTTAGTGGAACTCATTTAAATGATAAACCAAATGTCTTTGTTTCTTTAAACAGAGAAGGTAAAGATGCTGGATTGATGCCATTTTCTAAAGTTGCTTTATATCCATTTCAGTTGTATAGAAATTCTCAAGCATATGTTAAAGGTAATGATACGGCTAAATCTCTGTTGATTGATGATACACACAAGTATATTCCACAAAGAAAAGCAATATTGCATAATTTGTTACAAAGAAAAATGACTGTTGCATTGCCTGGAAATTTTGCAATAACTTCTGGTTTTGTTTTAGATGTTAAAGTTCCTGCATTTACAACCAAACCTGATACTTCTGACCAAGATGACAAATCAATTTCTGGTAAATATTTAATTGTAGCAACAAGACATGTTATTAGTTCACAGAAACATGAAACCTTCTGTGAATTAGCAACAGACTCTACAAATAATGGAGTTGTTGTTGCAAGTGATAGTTCTTTACAACAGTCTAAATACAGATAATGGAAAATACAAATTTTGTCGGAAAAGATGGATTTATTTGGTGGGTTGGTGAGATAGAAAATAGAGCCGATCCATTAGGTATTGGAAGATGCCAAGTGAGAATATTTGGTTGGCATAACACAAACAAATTAAAAGTACCAAAAGAAGATTTGCCTTGGGCACACCCAATGTATCCACTCAACTCAACAAGAATGTTTTCCGCACCACAAGTTGGTGAATGGGTTGTTGGATTTTTCTTAGATGGTGAAAACGCACAACAACCTGTAATGATGGGTATGATACCTGGAATGAAAGTGAAATGAGTAAACAACTACAAGACCTGCATACATTAACAGCAAAAGCGACTATAGCACACAAAAAGTATCTTGCTGGTGTAATAACAAAAGAAGAGTTTATGCAACAAATTGATGACATTGATTGTCATTGTCATAGTGATATTGTATTGGATAAAAAACATTCTGAATTAGATGCTTGTTACCGAGAATCATTGGAAGGTATTTTGAGGATATATCATCTGGAGAATAATAAATGATTCCACAACCAGTATTAAGTACCGGTAGTAATATATCACCAGTAACTAAAGCGGATGCACCAGTTATTGGTGGACCAAGTTATCCATCAACTCCAGCAGCTCGAGGTGATGTTTCTGGTAGTATTGCATTAACAAATGCAAATTTAGTACACTCTTGCGATTTTGTAAACGATTTAAAAAAGAATATTGGTTTAAAAAAGTTTCTAAAAGCTATTGCAAAATGGATTAGAGAAGGCATTAGAAAAATACAACAGTTGATGGGTTTTAGTGACCCATCTGGTTCTTTTTCTGAAGTCATCAATATGTTAAAAGCTGCGGCAGAATATATTCGATATGTAATCAAAGAATACATAGAACCTATCATCGAATTTGAAAAATATGTTTTGGCAGTTATTGTTAAGATTAGAGCAATCATTCAATGGATTCTAAGTTTACCTGGAAAACTACTTAAACTACTGCAAGAATGTTTAACTAAATTATTGAAAAGTATAGCAAGTCTTTTTGCTGATGTGTGGGCAGAATCATCAGCAGAAGTTCCTTTAGCTGATTCTGGAAAAGGATTTTCAGAATTAGGTGCGGCAATAAAAGACACCGCTAAAGCTGCAGAAGAATTATTGAAAGCGTCTACAACTGCCGCTGGTCTAGCAGTTGGTATTGCAGTTTCTGGAACAGTAGGTTTATTGGCACCCGTTAGTGAATCAGATATTGCTGGTGCAAATGCAACAATTACTGCATATTCTGGTTCTGTTCCATCTGCATTAGAAGTTCCTGCTGACCCAGACTTTTTGAAGAAATCTACACCCTAGGAAATATTATGGCAACAACTAGTGATTACGATAAGGCATATGCAACAATAAGTGCTGCTTTAGCATCAAATCCGTCAACAAATTTATTTACTGAACCGCCTTCGCCTGCGGATCCAGACCATCCACCCTTATATCCACACAATCAAATATTTGATAGTGAATCTGGACATTCAGTTCAATTGGATGATACTCCTGGTAGAGAACGAGTTCGTATACAACATGGTAAATCTAAAAACTTCATTGAGATGCATCCAAATGGAGACCAAGTTGTAAAAGTATTTGGTGAGAATTTTGATATTACAATAGGCAAAAAGAATGTTTATGTTAGTGGTGTTTGTAATATTGTAGTCAAAGGTGATTGCAATATGCAAGTAGATGGTGACTTTAACCAAGAAGTTAATGGTGACTACAATCTTGCTGTTAAAGGTAAAATGAATGTTCGTGGTGTTAAAGACATTTCTATTTTAGGTGATGCAGATGTTGGTATTAGTGCAAATGAAAAATTTGGTGGTGCATTACGACTATCAGCTGCACAGAGCTTGAATTTAGGATCAGACTTATACATTAACGGTTCTATTACTTGTGATAGTCTTACGGCAGAATCTAGAGTTAATGCTGGTATGGGTGTTTATGCTGGACCATATGGATTCACATCATCACTTGGTGGATTAAGTTTGGGTATTCCAACTCCTGCAACACCAGTTGCAACACCAGGATGCATCAATATCGTTGGTTCTATGACTGCATTAGGTTCAGTCAATGCACCAGTTGGCAACTTTTTAAAATTAAATGCAGGTTTAGCAACTCATGGCATATCTTCTTCAATTTTAGGCGCTGATTTGATTAACGACATTTTTTATAATTTACACATCCATCCGACACCAAAAGGTCCGTCTGGAACAACAACTGCACCTGCGATGAGCGCTTAATTATGGCAACTTTATTTTCAAAACTAGGATACAACTATAGTGATCCACATGGTGATGTAACATCTTTTTCGGATGATACTATAGCACATTTAGAAGCTCTTCCACCAATCATTGAAGATTGGCAATCACAAGATATTGCTGACAATAATGTTGGTTCTTATAATCAGAATCCATTAGGTTCAATTTCTACGAGTATTGCTGTTTCTGCAAATTCAATAAAAAATGTTGCAAGCACAATTGAATTTTTTACTAATGTTGGTGTGTCCGCTGTAATGGCAAATATTGCTAATTCAGCAAACAATTTGATTACAACTGCAAAC